>ENA-UOOR01003995-UOOR01003995.1-fermentation-metagenome-genome-assembly--contig:-NODE-3995-length-12169-cov-2.411507_pt1 | contig 12169 bp, 8 predicted proteins | sample MGYA00245780_ERZ724029 | MGnify/ENA primary metagenome ERZ724029 (study PRJEB28704, sample SAMN03018315) | fermentation metagenome | biome: anthropogenic terrestrial biome; feature: soil; material... | reverse complement strand
GGAGCTACTGCGGGCTGTTTCGCCTTGTCCGGGACGGGGTGACGTATTATTTCCTGGACAACGAGCAGTACTTCAACCGCAAGAATCTGTACGGCTATATGGACGACGGGGAGCGGTTCGGCTTTTTCTCCCGGGCGGTGGTGCGGATGCTGCCCCACATGGCCTTCTGGCCGGACGTGATCCACTGCAACGACTGGCAGACCGCCCTCATCCCCATCTACCTGAAGGACGACGGCGTGCGGGAGGAGCGCTACCGATCCATCCGCACCGTCATGACCATCCACAACATCGAGTACCAGGGCCGGTACGGGGCGGAGGTCATGGGCGATCTCTTTGGGCTAAACCACGGCTGGGTGGACGACGGCACCGTCATGATGGACGGCGACGTGAATCTTCTCAAGGGGGCCATCCTCTGCGCCGACGCGGTGACCGCTGTGTCCCCCAGCTATGCCGAGGAGCTGAAATACGCCTATTTCGCCCACGGGATGGAGAGCGTGATGCGCCGGTGCGCCTATAAGCTCTCCGGCGTGCTCAACGGCATCGACATGAAGCGCTACGACCCCGCCGCGGACCCGCTGATCGCGAAAAACTACACCGCCGCCGATTTGTCCGGCAAGGCTGCGGACAAGGCGGAGCTGCAAAGGCTGATGGGCCTGCGGGAGGAGCCGGATACGCCGATTCTGGCGGTGGTGAGCCGTCTTGTGGCCCACAAGGGGCTGGACCTTATCCGGGAGGTGTTCCACGATATCATGGAGCTTCCCGTGCAAATGGTGGTGCTGGGACAGGGAGACGAGAAATTCGAGGAGTTTTTCTCCTGGGCGCAGGGGCAGTACCCCGGGCGGATGGCGGTGCGGCTTGGCTATGACGAGGCGCTGGCCATGAATATTTACGCGGGTGCGGATTTGTTTTTGATGCCCTCCCGCAGCGAGCCCTGCGGCCTGAGCCAGATGATCGCCATGCGGTACGGAACGGTTCCCATCGTCCGGGAAACCGGCGGGCTGAAGGACACCGTCCACCCCTACGAGGCGTGGCGGGATGCAGGCAACGGCTTTACCTTTGCGGCGTACAACTCCGGGGATATGCTCTTTGTTGTCCGGCAGGCCGTTGGCCTTTACTGGGACTATCCGGACCACTTCCACCGCTTGCGGCTGCGCTGCATGGAGGGGGATTTCAGCTGGCGGCGCAGCGCGGGGGAATACCTGCGGATTTACAGCGGCATCACCGGAAAGCCCCGGGTCAAACCCACCGGCGGAGAGCCGGAGAGCGGCGCCGGGGAGGAAAAGCCCGAGGGGCCGGCCCAGCCGGAAAGGCCGGTTCAACCGACGGAGCCTGCCCAACAGACGGAATCCGCTCAACCGGAAAAACCAAGGGAGCCCGCCCGACCGGCGGAGCCCGTTCAGGCGGAGAAGTCCGTCCAACCCCGACTGACGGGAAAGCCGGAACAGGGAAAGCTTCCGGCAAAGCCCGACAGGGCCAAGCTGACGGGAAAGGCCCCACAGGGGAAGCTCCCGGCAAAGCCGTCTGCTGCGGCGCTTCCGGAGAAGGCGGCGGAACCCGCCGGAAAAACGGCACGGCGGCAGGAAAGGGACGGGAAGCCTGCCTCGAAGGCTCCAAAAGAAGCAAAACGCGCCGAAAGAAAGACAGCCAAGAGGAAAGGAAGCGCGGACGAGAAAGATATGTCCGCGGATAAGACAGACAAATGACGGCATTTACGACAAGGGAACTGGAAGACGCGCTGACCCGCAAGCTGATGGTCAACTTTGGGAAAACCACCGAGGAGGCCGGAGAGACGGAGATGCTCCGCGCCTGCGCTCTGGTGCTGCGGGACGCCATGGCCCTGCGGGGCGTGGAAACCCGGCGGGAAACCCGCCAAAAGGAGAAGAAGAAGGTCCACTATCTGTCTCTGGAATTTCTGATGGGACGGAGCCTTCAAAAAAACGCGTATAATCTGGGGGTACTGCCCCAGCTGAAGGAAGCGCTGGAGCATCTGGGCTTTCAGGCGGGAGACGTGTTTGAGCTGGAGCCGGACGCGGGCCTTGGGAACGGCGGTCTTGGCCGTCTGGCCGCCTGTTATCTGGATTCAATGAGCACGCTGGAAATTCCTGCTACGGGGTATTCCATCTGCTATGAGCTGGGCATTTTTAAGCAAAAAATTGTAGAGGGCCAGCAGGTGGAGCTGCCCGACGCTTGGAAGGGCATCGGCTCCGCGTGGCTTTTGCCAAAGCCCGAGGAGGCCCGTCAGGTCCGCTTCGGCGGCACGCTGCGGGAATTTTGGAATGACGGGCATCTCCACATTGTGCAGGAGGGGGGGACCACGGTGCTGGCCGTCCCCTGCGATATGGAAATCGCCGGGTACGACACGCCCCACACCAACAAGCTGCGCCTGTGGGACGCAAAGTCCCCCAAGCCCGTGGATATGAGCCTTTACTCCAAAGGCGAGTATCTCAAGGCCACGGAGGACGAGGCCATGGCGGAGGTGATTGCCAAGGTCCTCTATCCCGACGACAACCATGAGGAGGGCAAATCCCTGCGGCTCAAGCAGCAGTATTTCTTTGTCTCCGCCACGGTGCAGAGCATCGCGGAGGAGCACATGGCGGAATTCGGCACCATGGCCAACTTTCACGAGAAAAACGTGCTTCAAATCAACGATACCCACCCGGCGCTGGTGATTCCCGAGCTGATGCGGATTCTGATTGACGACGCGGGCATGGGCTGGGACCGGGCATGGGAGATTACCACCCGGTCTGTTGCCTATACCAACCACACGGTGCTGGCGGAGGCGCTTGAAAAGTGGCCTCAGGCGCTATTTGAGCGGCTGCTGCCCCGCATCTGGCAGATTACGGCAGAAATTGCCCGCCGGTGGGAGGAAAAGTGCCGCGCGTATTTTCGGGACGAAGAAAAGGTGCGGGACACCGCCGTGGTCTGGGACGGGGTGGTTCGCATGGCGAATCTGTGCATCGCCGGGGGAATGCGGGTCAACGGCGTCAGCGCTCTGCACTCCGAGATTCTGAAAAAGGATGTGTTTCAAAACGCTTGCGCCATGGAGCCGGAGAAGTTCACCAACGTCACCAACGGCGTGGATCACCGGCGCTGGCTGGCGGAGATTAACCCCGGACTTCACGGCCTGGTATGCGACCTTGCCGGGGGCGGCGCGTATCTCATGGACCCCCAGGCCCTTGGAAAGCTGGACGCTTACGCCGAAGATCGGGAGGTGCTGCGCCGCCTTGCGGATATCAAGAGGAAGAACAAAGAGGACTTTGCCGCCTATGCAAAGCGCCAGCAGGGCGTTTTGCTGAACCCGGACGCGATTTTCGACGTGCAGGTGAAGCGGCTGCACGAGTATAAGCGCCAGCTTTTAAACGTGCTGCACATCATCGCCCTATACCAGCGGTTACAGGACGATCCGAATGCCATCGACCGGCCCCGGACCTTCCTCTTCGGGGCCAAGGCCGCGCCGGGGTACGCCGTGGCAAAGCGGATTATCCGCCTGATTAACTCTCTGGCGGACCAGATTGACCCCGATCCCATTTGCCGCGAGAAGCTTCAGGTGGTGTTTCTGGAGAATTACCGGGTGTCTCTCGCGGAGCGGCTGATGCCCTCCAGTGAGGTTTCCCAGCAGATTTCCACCGCCGGGAAAGAAGCCAGCGGCACCGGCAACATGAAGTTTATGATGAACGGCGCCCTGACCGTGGGGACGCTGGATGGGGCCAACGTGGAGATGCACGATGTTTTGGGAGACGAGAACATGTTTCTCTTTGGTCTGCGGTCTAACGAGACGGCGGCCCTGAGCCGGGAGGGGTATATCCCCCAGCGGCTGTACGCCCGGGACCCGGTGCTGCGCCGGGTGCTGGATGCGCTGAAATCCGGCTTCCGGGACGGGGTAAATTACGAGGACCTGTATCGGCGGCTGCTGTTCGGCGATCACGGAACCCCCGCGGACGAATATCTGCTACTGGCGGATTTTGCCGCCTACTGCGACGCGGAAAAGCGTATGGCGGCCACCTATGCCGACCCGGAAAAATGGAATGCCATGAGCCTGCGGAACATTGCCCGCAGCGGTGTGTTCGCGGCGGACCGGGCGGTGGCGGAGTACGCCGACAGGATTTGGCACGTGCCCCATCGCAGGGTGCGGTAAGCTTCCTTCAGGAAAAGGCGGGGACCTGTCCTCCATTTTGCCCCGGCTTTACAAATGGGGGCAAAGCGGATATAATAACAGAGCTTTGTTACGGAGGGGAAACGCGCTCGGACCCGGTCGGCATCGGCAAAACGCCGGGGCGGCGGGAAACGGCCCGAACCGAACACAAACCTGCCCGGCTGTTTCCAAAAGCAGCCGGGCAGGTTTGCCGCTTTGGGCGGTGCGGCCTGTGAAAAGAGCCGCTGCAAAGCATCGTGGACAGCGCGGCCCCGCTCATCCGGGGATTGTTCCTGCACAGTGGGACGGAACAGCCGCCGCCTGCGAGTTTGGAGAATACGAGATAGCCTGACCGTTTACAAATAAAAAGGAGGAAGCCTGTATGGGACTTATTAAAGCTGCGAAGGGCGCCGTCGAGGGGGCGCTGGCGGACCAGTGGAAGGAATATTTTTACTGCGAGGCGCTTTCCGCGGACGTGCTGGCGGTGAAGGGGCAGAAGCGGACCTCCCGCCGCTCGTCCAACACCAAGGGGAGCGAGAATATCATCACCAGCGGCTCCGTCGTCGCCGTGGCGGACGGGCAGTGCATGATGATCGTGGACCAGGGGAAGGTGGCGGAGGTGTGCGCCGACCCCGGCGAATTTATCTACGACGCATCCACCGAGCCCACCATTTTCTCGGGCGAGCTGGAGGAGAGCATCCGCCGCACCTTTGAGAGCATCGGCAGGCGGTTTACCTCCGGCGGCGAGCCGCCCAAGGACCAGCGGGTTTACTATTTCAACACCAAGGAGCTGCCCGGCAACAAATACGGCACCCCCAGCCCGGTCCCCTTCCGGGTGGTGGACCGGAACATCGGGCTGGATATGGATATCGCCATCCGCTGCTTCGGCGAGTACAGCTACCGCATCTGCGACCCGCTGCTGTTTTACACCAACGTCTGCGGCAATGTGGAGAGCAGCTATTCCCGGGAGAGCATTGACGGGCAGCTCAAAAGCGAGCTGATGACGGCCCTTCAGCCCGCCTTTGCCAGAATCAGCGAAATGGGCGTCCGCTACTCCGCCCTGCCCGGCCACACCATGGAGCTGGCGCAGGCCCTCAACGAAGTGCTCAGCGAAAAATGGCGGAAGCTACGGGGCCTTGAAATCGTCTCCTTCGGTGTTTCCAGCGTAAAGGCAAGCGAAGAAGACGAACAGATGATGAAGGAGCTTCAAAGAAATGCAGTCTTCCGCGACCCCACTATGGCGGCGGCCCATCTGACAGGGGCGCAGGCGGCGGCCATGCAGAGCGCGGCGGCGAACGAGAGCGCGGGTCCCTCCATGGCGTTCATGGGGATGAACATGGCGGGGGCCGCCGGCGGCATGAACGCGCAGGAGCTTTTTCGGATGGGACGGGAATCCGCACCGGGACAGGCCGCGCCCGGGGGCGGCTGGAGCTGCCAATGCGGCGCGAAGGCCGACGGAAAGTTCTGCCCCGAATGCGGCAGACCGAGGCCCGGACAGGACGGCTGGATCTGCGCCTGCGGAGCGGTGAACAAGGGCAAATTCTGCGCCGAGTGCGGCAAGGCAAAGCCTGCGGGCGTTCCTCAGTACCGATGCGACAAGTGCGGCTGGGAACCCGCCGACAAGGCCCGCCCGCCCAAATTCTGTCCCGAGTGCGGCGACCCTTTTGACGACGGGGACCTTCAGTAAAACAGACGGAGGCGAATGCCCATGGCCACCAAAATTACCAATTACCAGTGCCCGGCCTGTACCGGCCCTTTACACTTTGGGACAGCGTCGGGAAAGCTGGAGTGCGAATACTGCGGCTTGTCCTTTGATGTAAAGGTCATTGAGGAGCTTTACGCGGACAAGGAGCAGGCGGCTGCCGCGCAGCCGGAGCAGGAAGCCTCTATGGGCGGCGGCGAGTGGAGCGAGGAGGAGGCCGCCCGCATGCGGGCCTATTCCTGCCCCTCCTGCGGAGCAGAGCTGATCTGCGACGATACCACGGCCGCCACGTCCTGCCCCTATTGCGGAAACCCCTCGGTGATTCCCGCCCAGTTTTCGGGACATCTCAGGCCGGACTGCGTCATCCCCTTCCGTCTTGACAAAAGCGCCGCCGTGTCCGCGCTGGAGCGGTATTACAAGGGCAAGCGCTTTTTGCCGAAGTCCTTCGCCTCCGGGAACCACATTCAGGAGATCAAGGGCGTTTATGTCCCCTTCTGGCTGTTTGACGGCAGGTCGGACGGGAATCTGCACTTTTTGGGAACCAGAGTGCAGGTGTTTAGAAGGGGAGACGAGGAAGTCACCGTGACCGACCACTTCCGGGTGGTGCGGGAGGGCACCGTGGACTTTCAAAAGGTGCCGGTGGACGGATCCTCCAAAATGCCCGACGCGCATATGGACGCCATCGAGCCTTTCGACTACGGGGAGCTGAAGGAGTTTTCCACCGCGTATCTGCCCGGTTTTCTGGCGGATAAGTACGACCAGGACTCCGCAGAGTGCAAGGACCGGGCCTATGCCCGCATCAAGACCAGCACGGAGGATGCCCTTGCCGCCACGGCCAGGGGCTACGCCACCTTGCGGCAGGAGAGCGGCTCCGTCCGACTCCAAAAATGCAGGGCAAAGTATGCTCTGCTGCCGGTGTGGATGCTGGCCACGCGATGGGAGGGAAAGGATTTCCTCTTTGCGATGAACGGCCAGACGGGAAAGCTGGTGGGCGACCTCCCCATGGACTGGGTGAAATTCTGGCTGTGGTTTTTCGGAATTTCTCTGCCGCTGATGGGTCTGCTGGGCCTGATTTTACTTTAAGAAGGGGGCGGGGATATGAAAAAAACAGGAGTTCTCTTGCTTTTGCTGCTTGTCTTGGTTTTCGCCCTGCCCCTGCCAACTCTGGCGGCGGAGCTGGACGCGGTGACGGACGCGGCGGGCCTTTTGACGGATACGGAGCGTGGGGAGCTGAATGACCGGGCGGAGGAGCTGGCCGAGCAGTACCAGTGCGCGGTATACATTGTCACGCTGGAAGACATGGAGGACATGGGCGGCAGCGACGCCTACGACCTTGCCACGGCTGTTTACACGGAGTACGATTTGGGCTACGGCGAGGAGAAAAGCGGACTGCTGCTCCTTTTGAGCATGGCGGAGCGGGACTATGCCCTGATTGCTTACGGCTATGGAAACACCGCCTTTACCGACTACGGAAAGGACGTGCTACTGGACGAGGATGTGCTCCCTCTCTTGGGAGAGGATGCATATTACGAGGGCTTTTCCGCCTATCTGGATACGGCGGGGGAATATCTGTCCTTAGCGCGGGATGGGAAGCCCTTCGATGTGGAGCCCACTCCGAACTACAATGAAACGGAGGGCCGTTCCGAGACGGGGAATCATCCTCAAACGGACTACTCTTACAAAAAAACACCCAGTCCGAAGTACGATGAAGGGGAGTTTGCCATCAGGCTGGGCGCGGTGATTCTGCTGCCGCTGCTGCTGGCGGGCGGAATTTGCCTGTATTGGAAAAGGCAGATGAATACAGCCGTGTCCGCCCGGACCGCTGACCGCTACATTCCCTCGGACGGCTTTCGTCTCACAGGGCAGCAGGATACGTTTCTCTACCGGACCGAGACACGCCGCAGAATTGAAAATCATTCCTCCGGAGGCGGTCACTCGGGAGGCACCAGCGTGCGCTCCGGCGGCTTTTCCGGCAGAAGCGGAAAATTCTGACGGCAGGGCGGGGCGCCCGCTATGCGCCGGCCGGGTGGAGATGACTGTCGCCACTCGCACCCGGAAAGATGTTGTCCACCCCCGGCAGTGCCGCTTACGGCGACGGAAGAAGAAACTTTTTCCGCCGCCCGTTTTTCCATCTGTATAGTACCGATTTCTGATAGTACCGATTAAAGGAGCGTCCATGAAAAAAGCACAGAGCGTCTTTCTCCCGATTTTTCTCGCGGTCACGGTTTTTCTATCCGGCTGCGCTCCGGCGGCAAGGACCCTTTCCTTTACACTTTCGGACGTGCCGGAGTTTTCCGATCAGCCCTACGTTCTTCTGAATGACAACCTGCCGTCTTTTCCGGATACGGATTACACGGAATCGTCCTTTGAGGAATACAGCCCACTGGACCTTTTAGGTCGGTGCGGCCCGGCCTATGCCGCCGTAAGCCCGGACACCATGCCAACGGAGCCTCGTGGCGAGATCGGGCAGATAAAGCCCTCCGGCTGGCACACGGTGAAATACGACCTTGTGGACGGCAAATATCTCTATAACCGCTGCCACCTGCTGGGCTATCAGCTTACGGCGGAAAACGCCAACGAAGAAAACCTCATTACCGGCACCCGGTACATGAACGTGGAGGGAATGCTGCCCTTTGAAAACGAGGTGGCGGACTATGTGCGCCAGACGGGGAACCATGTGCTCTACCGGGTTACGCCCGTTTTTGAAGGGGCCGAGCTGGTGGCAAGGGGAGTACAGATGGAAGCCGAATCCGTGGAGGATGGCGGCGATGGCGTGCGATTCAACGTATACGTTTACAACGCCCAACCCGGCGTTACCATCGACTACGCCACCGGGGACAGCTATCTGACTGGGGAGGAGCCCGACACCTCTGCCGAAGTATCGGCGGAGGGGCGCTATGTACTCAATACGAAATCCATGAAATTTCACCGTCCGGACTGCTCCGGCGTTCTCTCTATGAGCGAGGGCAACCGCCGGGACTATACCGGCAGCCGGGAGGATTTGATTGACGGGGGCTACACCCCCTGCGGGCAGTGCAAGCCCTGAGTGCCCCTTCATCGGGAATATAGGGATAAAGTGAAAGCACCGCCAAGCAGGCGGTGCTTTTTTATCTCTCGGGGCCTCAGCCGCCAAGGGTGGCAAGGCGGCGCATACCGTTCAGGTCGCCGTCGCTCACCGGAGCGGAGAATACGCCGCCCAGCGCGCCAGTGACGTCGCCCTGCACGCGGGACAGTTTCTCCATCGCCGCCGCCAGAGCGGAGCGGAACGCCTCCCCGTTTAAAAGCGCGTCTCCCGGGCGGGCGGCTAAAATCGTGTCATAGTACTTCTCGGTAACGCCGATGACCGTGGTTTCGTCAAAAATCCCGCCGGGTCGCTTCAGGTCCCCCTGCCAGAAGGACGTAAGATCCAGCCGCACGTCGGCGGGGATGACGGCCACGTCTGCATCTCCGGCGGCCAGCGCTTTCAGGAGATCATGTCCGCTCCCGCTCAGCAATACGCTGACGGAAACCCTGGTCAGGTCAGAGAGGGTATTTCCCTCATAGCGGTCCGCCAGCCACAGGTCGGTCATGCTTGTTTCATCCGGGGTCAGGAACCACGCGGCCCGGTTCAGTTCGTCCCAGGTCAGGGGCGTGTCCGACGCGGCCCGGTTTGCCAACTGGCGGCCATACTCCGACGGGCCTGCCAGAATCAGATATCTCTGCCCGCCGGAGGCTGCTTTGCTGCGGCCGTTCTCCCCGCTTTTCCAGTCCGCCGGGTCGGAGCTGTCGGGCAGGCCGCCGCGCCCGTGCACCGTCAGCAGCGGGACGGCGGACCCGTCAGCCTCCACAAAGGCCTCTCCGGGCAGCACGGCCAAATCCACGCCGCCTTCCTCCAGAGCCTGCGCCGTGGCCGCCGGAGACGCGCCCACGGTGACCTCCACCGCGCCCACCTCCACGCCCTGGTCCGCCAGGGCAGCCTTCAGCGCGTCCGGCAGGACCTGGACCGCGTACATCAGCGTGTCGGCCGACAGCCCCTCCCGGCGGGTCAGCTCCAGCCGTAGCGTTTCCAGCGTTAGCGGCTTGTCAGCGGTGGAGGAGCCGGAGGATGAAGCAGGGGTCGAATTTTTCCCCGTTCCGCAGGCGGACAGGCAGGATAGAATCAAAAGCGCCGCCAGCGCGGCCGAAATGTTTTTCATGGCAGTCTCCTCCAGATAAATCATAGGCGTGTTCGCCGCAAGGGTAGACATTTTTTGGTGCCTGTGGTATGATAACCGCACAATTTTTTGTCAGTCAATTGTATCATCGGATACAGCCGGACGCAAGTCCGGCAGCAGAAAAAGCAGGAGGATATGGAAATGTATCAGCGTTCAGAAAGTTGTCACCGCGAGGACAAGAAAGTACACGGAGGAAACGGCTTTGGGCATATGAAGGTTCTGGCGACACCGGACCAGATGTACGGAAATGCCCGGCTGTTTAACCACGTTACGATGGATCCGGGCTGCTCCTTCGGCTACCATCCCCACGAGCATGAGACGGAGTTTTACTACATCTTAAGCGGTGAGGCGATCTTTAACGACAACGGCACCGAAGTAGTTCTCCACACCGGAGACATCGCCGAAACCGGCGGCGGTGCTTCCCATAGTCTGGAAAACCGCGGTGACGTTCCGGTGGAGCTGATTGCTCTGATCATCAACGAATAAGGCGCGCCTTTGTGAGCAAGCTGACAGATCAACTCCGCGCCCACGGCGCGGACATGGACGGAGCCATGAACCGCCTTTTGGGCGATGAGGAGCTGTACGCCGTGTGCTTTGGCCTGTTTTTAGAGGACGCGGCCTTCGCCGCGCTGGGCGCCGCGCTGGACGCGGGGAACCGTGCCGCCGCGTTTGAGGCGGCCCACTCCCTGAAGGGTGTGGCCGGGAATCTGGGGCTGACCCGGATTTACCGGCTCAGCGGTGAACTGGTGGAGCCGCTGCGCAGCGGCGAGCCAAGTGAGGCGGACCTTCCGGGCCTGTATGCGGACCTGATGGAGGAGCGGGACGCGCTGCGCCTTTTGGCGGAGGCATAGCCGGGCCGTCTCTTTCGGCAAAAGGGCGGCGGGCCGCGCGGCAAGCAGCGCGCAGGCGCCGGGAAAACAAAAAGCCTCTTAAGCGGCCCTGAATTTTTTGAAATACGCGGAGCGGAGGAACACGGGACCATCGCTCCGCGCTTTCTGTCTTACGGGTCCAAGACAAAAAGCGTACCCGGCTTTGTAAAACGCTGCGTCCAACAGACAAGACTTTTCATGATTTATGTGCACAAAATCCGGAAAGTCATTTGACTCTTTGGGGAAATATGCTATAATAATAAATATGACAGATTTCTGCCGCTTTCGGCCTGCCCGCGCCGGGGGGACCGCGGGGGCAAGGTTTGCGGGCGCGGCGAACACGCGAAGCCGCGCCCGAACTATGTGGGAGGGAAGTGACCCGGATGGATCGCACGGCCTATGGGCATCTTAAAAAGTGGAAAGAGCGGAAAACCCGCCGCCCGCTGATATTGCGGGGGCCCAGGCAGGTTGGAAAGACCTGGCTGCTGCGGGAATTTGGCGAGAAGGAATATGCGCGGTGCGTATATGTGGACCTTGAGAGCAGCGGCCAGATTTCCGGCCTTTTTGACAGCAATCCTTCGGTGGACCGGATTATCACGGAGCTGGAGCTGTATGCCGGATACAAGATCGACCCGGCGGAGACGCTGCTGGTGTTTGACGAGATTCAGGCCATTCCGCAGGCGCTGGCCTGTCTGAAGCTGTTTGGCAAGGAAGCGCCGCAATACCACGTTCTCTGCGGCAGCAGCGGTCTGGACGCGGCAATCCGAAGCGGCGCGCCCTTTCCCGCGGAGTGGGTGGAGGTTTTGGATTTGCACCCGCTGTCCTTTTTCGAGTTTCTCCGTGCCGTGGGCCGGGAGGAGTATGTGGAAATGCTGCGGGAAAGCCGCTATGGCCTGACCCCCAACTACCGTCAGGACTATATCCGATTTTTAAAATACTATTGCTTCGTGGGCGGCATGCCCGAGGCGGTCGGCGCCTTTGCGGCGGACCGCGATTTTTTTGCCGCCCGGGAGGCCCAAATGCGGATTTTGTCCGTTTACGAGCAGAGCTTTTCAAAATATGCGCCCATCGACGCACTGCCCCGCATCCGAGCACTGTGGAGCAGCATTCCCCGGCAGTTGGACCGGGAGAACCGGAAGTTTCTCTTCGGAGCGATGAAGGAGGGCGCCCGCGCGCGGGAGTTTGACGCCGCGCTGACCTGGCTGACGGACAACGGCCGTGTCCGGGACATCCATCGGGCCGAGGTTCCGGAGTCGCCGCTGGCGGCCAGCGA
>ENA-UOOR01003991-UOOR01003991.1-fermentation-metagenome-genome-assembly--contig:-NODE-3991-length-12180-cov-2.488577_pt1 | contig 12180 bp, 9 predicted proteins | sample MGYA00245780_ERZ724029 | MGnify/ENA primary metagenome ERZ724029 (study PRJEB28704, sample SAMN03018315) | fermentation metagenome | biome: anthropogenic terrestrial biome; feature: soil; material... | reverse complement strand
CAGGAAATACCCTCTTTGGGTAGACATGTACGAGTCCAAGAATGTCATCAATCCATGGATAACTACCATGCAATAAAACGAACTTCGTCATTGGGAAAGCTTCGATCAAGGGCTGGAGTAGGTAGGCATTGGATCTAGTTAACCTTCCCAGTCCGGTGTGGATTTGAATGGGAACATCCAATTCAGCCGCGATCTCACATATTTTCATGAAGAGGTAATCTTGAAAAGCCTTGATATCTAAATGATCGTAGTTTCCCTTATTTTTGAACGGATTGGCCGAACGGGTCAATGCTTCGCTGGTTCTTCCTGGTAGGAGGAATATCCCGATTGTCGCAGGAGTCTTGGGGGATAATTCTGTTCTGTTAGGCGCAAGTGCCCTAGCTTGGTCCTCGCTTTGACGCTTACACTTAAACCGTAGTCTTCAGATGTTCATTATCTCACCCATGTTACAAAAAATGCGTAAAAAATTTCAATATGAAGGAGGATATTTCGAGAGGACGTATAATAATGAAACAAACAACCTTTTAAAACGTTTCAAATTGGGTTCAGTTTGGGTTTGATCTGTTTTGCAGAAAGCGTCTATTTAGAGGGCTTAGGAGTGTGTTTTGGCCTGGGCAATGGAGGTTGAGCTGTGAAAGTGAGAAAGACTCCACAAAAGAAGACGAAGAAAAAAGTAGTCATTGATGACGTAGCTAGGTATCTAGGATTATCCAAAGCTACGGTTTCTCTGGCCTTGAACGACAGTCCTTTAGTAGCAGACGCGACAAAAGTCCGCGTTAAGGCCGCAGCTCAAAAACTGAACTATCGGGTCAATTACTTTGCGAGTCGTCTGTCGCATGGTAGTTCCTCTACAGTTGGTTTATATGTGTTGGGGGGCGAGGCTGAGTCCATTTGGACATTGCCCTCTAGCTGGATGTTTTATCATCCGATCATGCAGGGCGTGACACACAGGCTGTCAAGAGAAGGCTATCGATTACTATTTGAAGTAATTCCAACAGAAGAAGCATTGGAAGGGAAAGTGATCGCAACAGCCATTCAAGAGGGGTTTTTGGACGGGATCATCCTTGTTGTACAGGAGGATATCTCATACAGCTTTGTTGACGTCGCAAAAGAAATGGAGTTCCCTCTTGTTGTTTTAAATGCTCGGATACCATATGACATAAGCTCTGTTAAGGTGGATAATGAAGCTGGAGCAAAAAAAGTGATAGCACACCTGATAGGGTTAGGGCATAAAAGAATCGGCTATATTGGTGGCCCTGTTAGGGATCTGAACGCCATAGAAAGATATAGAGGTCTCGTACATGGTCTCAAAGAGGCTGGTTTGCATGTTAGAGATGAGTATCTAAAATGCGGTAATTGGCAGATTCAATCTGGAAAGCAGTTTGCTACAGATTTCATGGCGCTGAAAGAGCCGCCAAGTGCAATTTTCTGTGCGAATGATCAGATGGCTGTCGGTGCAGTTAAAGCTCTGAAGGCCTTAGGGTATAGAGTCCCGGCAGACATATCGGTGGTAGGGTATGACGACAGTGAGATGTGCAAGGTTGTCAGTCCCAACATCACGACGGTCAAGCAGTCTCTAGAAGTGATGGGCGAGGTCGGCGCCCAAGAAGTGTTGCGACTGATCCGAGATGGTGTTTCTTCAGCCCGTCATACCAATCTCGAACCGGAGTTGATCCTACGTGAATCAACGGCCCCGTGTTCAGGAGAGTTTCATAGGAGTCTTGGGTAAGCCGTGATGGGCGAGACATTTCAGTGATAGAAGTAGGGCTTTTGGTTCAGCACGCGTACTATCGGCCCTTCTTTTTTACCAACATTTGAAACGGTTTAAATTACCTTTGTCAGATAATGGAGGTGAAGAAATAATGCAGCCTGTTTCAGTTGAACTTGTGGATGAACTTATTGAACAGCACCTGCCTCAAGTGGTAGGCATTCGGCGGAAAATCCATTCTAATCCGGAACTTGGATTTGAGGAACAAGAAACCACTACCCTGATTAAGGGAGTTCTGGAAGATCTTGGCCTGGAGATTGATGATACGAATGCTCCGACGGGTGTTGTCGGAGTTTTACACGGGCGTTCCTCACAGGTGACGATAGGATTAAGGGCAGAACTCGATGCTCTTCCGATTGGTGAAAAGACCAATCTGTCATTTCAATCGACGAATCGGGGGATCATGCATGCATGTGGTCATGATGGGCACATGGCTATTCTAATTGGTGCGGCTCTTGTACTCGCCCAACTCAAACAGCATTTAGATGGAAGTGTGAAGTTCATATTTCAGCCAGCAGAGGAACTTCTTCAAGGGGCCGAGCGGATGATTCAAGCTGGAGTCTTAAAAGAACCGCATCTAGATAGGATATATGCACTTCATCTGTGGCCGCAACTTCCTTTAGGGCACATTGGTGTAATGCCCGGAACTGCCATGGCCGGTGCCGATAGATTTTCTGTTACGTTTGAAGGCGTTGGTGGTCATGGCGCGAACCCCCATCTAGCAATAGACCCCATCATTGCAGCAGCTCACAGTATTGCTATGCTCCAAACCATCGTAAGCCGTGAGGTCAATCCAAATGAGCCAACGGTCTTGAGTGTGGGGAGAATCCAGGGAGGTTCGACCTATAATACCATTGGAGATTCCGTAACATTTGAGGGAACGGTCCGAACAGTAGGAAAGGACGCGTATGAGAAGATACCCGAAACATTTCGCTCCCAGCTTGAGGGTATTGCCCTTGCTACAGGAACGAAGTGCTCTTACGAATACAAGCGCCTGTGTCCACCACTTGTGAATAACGGAGACGTTGCTTCAGAAGTATTACAACAAAGCCAATCATTGTTTGGGGAAAAGCGGGTACATGAAGTTACATCACCGACAATGATTGCAGAAGATTTTGGTCTGTTTTTGGAAAAAGTAGATGGTTGTCTGTTCTTTTTGGGCATAGGCGAGGAAAAGCTTCTCCATACCCCCACCTTCGACTTTAATGAAGAGGTCATAAGAACTGGAATTAAGCTACTTGTCATGCTTGTGATCTCAAAATTACATTCAAATGATGATTAGAGCTAGGAATCGTAAAACAAGGATAGGAAGTGAAAAAGAGTGGCAAAAGTTGTAAATACACGTAGCGCACCAGAACCAGTTGTCGCAATTCCAAATCAAGTTTTTACTGTGGGAACAGAGGTCTATCAACAAAGGCTCAATCGTCTGCGCGGAAAAATGCAGGAGACTGGCTTGGATGTTGTGGCCATCTATGCGGACAAAGAACATGGGGCGAATTTTTCTTATCTTACAGGGTTTGGTCCGCGATTCGAGGAAGGCCTACTGATTATACGTCCATTTGGTAAGCCGAAAGTACTTTTGGGTACAGAGAATCTTAATATGGCAAATTATGCAGCCATCAACTTAGACGCAGTCCACTTCCCGAGCTTTGGCTTAATGGGTCAGCCGAGAAAGGGTTCGCAGTCGCTGAAGTCCATACTAGAAGATTCAGGGCTAGAGCGTGGCATGACTGTGGGTACAGTCGGTTGGAAGTACTTTTCTGAAGACGATGGCTGTCCAGCAGACTCCATTGAGATACCTCACTATCTGGTAGAGGCTCTCGTAGATGTGGTAGGTGACACGAAACGGGTTCGCAATGTAACACATCTATTCATGTCTCCTGTCGATGGACTTCGTACTCGATTGGAAGCAGAGCAAATTATTGCTTATGAGTACGTCGCCTGCCTCGTTTCTAAGTCTATGTTGGATCTCATGAACTCTGTTGAGGTTGGTATATCCGAAATGGAACTGGCAAGCAAGATGCAGAATATGGGCTTACCCCTTTCTGCCCATCAGATGGTTTCTGTAGGTGATAAGGCAAGATTTGGCCTGACAAGTCCATCCTCTCGTCAAGCCCAACGGGGAGATTTTTTAACAACTGCATTTGGAATTGAGGGTGCATTAAGCTGTAGAGCAGCATACATTGCCTACTCTGAAAAGGATGTTCCGGTTGAGAATTGGCTAGAAAAGGTGGCTGTCCCCTATTTTTCCACTGCGGTACAGTGGCTTGAATCGATCGGGATTGGTGTAGAAGGTGGTCCCATTTATGAGATGGTCGAGAAGCGCTTGCCCCAGTCAGAGTTTGGTTGGGAACTCAACCCAGGACATCTGATTGCCACCGATGAATGGGTCTCAACTCCTTTTATGGATGGGTCTACTGTGGCGCTTCAAAGTGGCAACTACATTCAGTTTGATCTCATCATTTCTCCAAAGGAACCTTATTTTGGTGCTGATTTAGAAGACGGTATTGTCCTTGCGGATCATGCCCTAAGGGAAGAAATAAGATCGTTGAGTCCTTCACCCTGGGGACGATTTGAACGGCGTAGAGAATACATTGACAAGGTTTTAGGTATTGAACTGCGGGAAGAAGTACTACCCATGTCTGATCTCCTTGGATACTATAGACCATTTCTCTTAGATAGAAGAACGATTTTCACATTGCGTTAATTGATGAAACTATCAAACCAGGCGTAATTACTCCTGAAAGTTTAAACCATTTCATTAAAGATCCAATAATTGGTGGGACAAAATGCATATTTGTCCTCATAAAACGAAAAAAACGTTTTTTTACAGAAGGACTTCACCTAAATTTGTTGAATGTTGATGATGTTAGCAAATTAAACCGTTTTAAATGCTACATGTCTCAAGGTCTTCAAGGTGGCTGAAGGAGGTGATGAGTTACTGAGACGGTGAATGCTTTGAACTGTAGTTGCCGTGGATGTGTTGTCAAGTTAGCTGGATTGTTCAATTTAGACTTAAACGAGGAGGAGTCACAAATGCGTAAAGTGTCAAGCGTGTTACTAGTTCTTGTGCTTATTTCGTTCATGTCAGCCGTTGGTTTTGCAGCAGATAGACCTTTGATTGCTTTTTCCCAGGTTGCAATGAATCACCCGTGGCGAATCGCTATGACCAATGATATTGTCTATTGGGCAGAGAAATTGGGGGTAGACCTAATTTGGAACGAGGGAGAGGCCGACGCTGCTATACAACTTACGAAAGTTCGAGACCTACTTCTTCAAGAACCCGATGCATTGATTATGTCCCCATTCCAGGCCACAGCACTCGATCCTGTTAAGGAGATGTGTGATGAGGCGGGAATTCCTCTAGTGACAATTGATAGAAGTATTGATTCAGAGCCAGGTACAGGGATGTATATTTCCTTTATCGGAAAAGACAACACAAGAATTGCTAGAGAACTAGGCGAGTTCGTTGCTAATTATCTATACGAACTTAACGGCGAATACAAAGGAAACATCGTGGAAATTCAAGAGGCTGTAGGTTCTTCAGCAACAATCGAAAGATACAACGGCTTTAGAGAAGCTATTGCAGAATATCCAGACATCAACATCATTGCCACCCAGAGTGGACACGGCTACAGAGTTGAAGGAACGAAAGTCATGGAGAACTACTTGGAGCGCTTTCCAGCTGGTACCATAGACATTGTTTACACACACAGCGATGAGATGGGTCTTGGTGCCCTTCAGGCCATTAAGGCAGCAGGTCGAACTGAGCTCATCGGCCGACTCGTAACAATGGATGGTCAACGTGCAGCTATTGAAACTGTTGTTAATGGTGAACATCTTGGCGTAGCTGACTATGCTCCTCACTTTGGAGAAGCAGCGATCAAGACTATTCTGGCATACCTTGCAGGAGATGAAGTTGAACCAGTTCAGATGTTGGATTTCAATCTGTATCACATGACAACCCCTGAGGGAGAGAACTTCACACGAAATTATTACAACAGAATGCTAGCAGAAGATTTGTTCTATTAGTTTTCTCGGGTAGATGATCTTGAGGGGTTGCATCAACGAGTGCGGCCCCTCATTCTCTAGGTTTCTACGGATAAGGTCCTTCATTGCGAGATAAGGTGCGTGCAGTATCTCGACGAATTAGGTAGTTCCTACTAGAAGTGACATGGGGAGGAGAGATAGCTATAGTGAATACGCACTTTGTTAAATTCAGTGTTATCATATTGTTTTTCGCTCTTTTATGTTCGCCAATGAGTGCGAGAGTTGAAGCTTCGGAAACCGAACCAGAAGCTCTAACTCCCTTGACTGATTTTGGTGAGCTTCGCGCAGAGGATATGGAAGCAAATTACTATGGTTTGGTTGTTGATTGGACTCGCAGGTTATCTTTGAATAATAATCTTCAGGTTGAGGTGTTATATCTTGATCCGCGCTTGGTACTAGCCTCTGAGGTGCTGGCAGGTACAGTCGCCGAAGATACATTCGATGACTATGTGGCTGAGCAAGCAGCGGCTTACGCGGCGAGTACGCCCTTTGTTATTAAGTTGTCTCATGACACGAATATTGACCGGCTAAACTTGGGTGATTGGAAAGTTACACTAGCAAATGATCAGGGAGAAGAGCAGGTTCTTACTGATTATCAAGGTTCAGAGCCCCAATTGAGAACTTCCTATAGTAGAGGGAATTTTTATCAAGTCGACTACGATGTGAGCTTCCCGACCTCGGGATATCAATTTCTGGACTCTTCTACCAAATGGATGAAGCTGTCCTTTGATAATGGACGCAATGTCTACGAGATAACCTGGGATTTTCAACCTCAAGTATCAGCTCAGCAATCCAACGTATTTGAAACTGTGATGAAGATTTTGATTACAAGTGTTACTGTTTTACTTGCTCTAGGATTGATTGTCACACGACCCAAGGTGAGTGTGTTGAATGAATGGTCTCGCGCAGATAGATAAACTAGATGGAGGCATACCTATGAGAGATAAATTGAGAGTTGTTTTGGAAAACAAAAAAGAGGAATATATAAATCATCTACTTGAGCTCTTATCACGCGATACACAGGTTATAGGACATGGCATTGAGGGCGGACGAGAGAAAAACGGGCAGGATTATCTGGAGCAAGTCATGGAAAGCATGGGGGCCAATGTAGTGAGGGAACACATTACAGAGGAGCTAGTCCAACGCGGGATCGAGACATACAGCGAGGGAAACCCTGGGCACAATTATGATGACCGCTATAACCTTGTTGCCGACTTTAAAGGGGGCGGCGGCCGGTCGCTCATGTTTAATGGTCACGTAGACGTTATGCCTCCAGGGGACCTTAGTCTCTGGGACAGTGATCCATTCAAACCCGAAATTCGTGATGGAAAATTCTATGCTCGCGGTGTAGCAGACATGAAAGCGGGACTAATGGCAAGCGTGTTGGGCGTGAAACTGTTACAGGATGCAGGCGTTGAGCTTCCGGGTGATGTAACTTTGCTTTCGGTGGTAGACGAAGAAGGTGGCGGTAATGGTACCTTGGCATCTCTTTTAAATGGGCGAAGGGCCGATGCTTCCGTCGTATGTGAGCCGACGAATAAAAATGTGATTGTAGCACACATGGGCTTCCTCTTTTTTGAAGTTAATGTTACTGGTATTTCACTCCATTCATCTTCGAAATGGGACGGGGTTAATGCCATTGAAAAAGCTATGTTCCTCATCGATGCTTTACATCAGCTGGAAAACAGATGGATGATGATCTATCGACACCAAATGCTGCCCCCCCCAACACTCAATATTGGTGTTATAGAAGGTGGAACAGCTGGCAACGATGTTCCAAACCATTGCACATTCAAGTTTTGCTTGCACTATGTTCCAAGCTTGATGGAGCATCAAGATGTTATTGATGAAGTACAGGACGCGCTCTTGCTTCGCTCGAGAGGCGATAAATGGTTGCGCGATAATCCGCCAACAATCAGCATTTATCAACAGGGCTTAGGCTTTGAGCAAGAGATGGATCATGAATTAGTTACCCTGGCCAAAGCTTCTGCTGAACAAGCATTTAACGAAGAGTTTGTGGTCGCTGCAAGTCCAGCGGCTAATGATGCTCGACTGATGAAAAACATTGGACAAATGCCTACGATTGTGTGTGGACCTGGACGGATGGAAGATTGTCATACCGTTAACGAGTCGGTCCCTGTTGCTGAATACCTGGACTTTATCCTAGCCTATGCATTATTGATTTGGAATTGGGGTCAGCGGTCTTAGGTTAGAAGATTAAAATAAACCTTGAGAGGACGTATGTGCTATGCGTGAGGGCAAACCTATTCTCGAGATGAGGCAGATAACAAAGAGTTTTCCAGGGGTCAGGGCTCTAAAGAAGGTGGATCTAGCGTTAAGGGCTGGCGAGGTGCATTGCCTTGTTGGCGAGAATGGTGCAGGAAAATCCACGCTGATCAAAATAATGACCGGTGCACACTCTATGAGTTCAGGAGAAATGCTGGTGAACGGCACCCCTAGAGAGCTTAATAGTCCCCAAGATGGCAGAAAGCTCGGGATTCGTGCCATTTACCAGGAACTTGATCTGTTACCAACATTATCTGTTGCTGAGAATATATTTATGGAAGATGTTCCCAAGACTAAACTTGGGTTGGTTGATTGGTCAAAGATGAATCGGAGGGCTGGAGAGCTGTTAGGGATGTTCAAAGTGGAAATCAGCCCCCATAGTTTGATTAAAGATCTAACTGTTGCCGAGCAACAGATCGTAGCCATTGTAAAAGCGCTCTCCCAGGACTCTAAGGTTCTGATCATGGATGAGCCATCTGCGGTTCTTACCGGCAGTGAGCTCGAACGCTTATTTGGAATTATCGAAGAGCTCAGAAAGCAAGGCGTGGCCATTGTATATATTACGCATCGATTAATCGAAGTGTTTGAGATTGGTGACATTGTCACAGTCTTACGGGATGGAGAAAACATTGTCACAGAAAGAATAGAAGCCGTTACCATGGAAAAATTAATCCAATGGATGGTAGGGCGAGAGATGGACGAACAATTCTATAAAGAGACTGTAGAACTTGGAGATGTTGTCCTAGAAGCCAAGAATCTTTCAGTCGAAGGACTGGTGAAGGATGTCACCTTTCAGCTTCGTGAAGGAGAAATCCTTGGGCTTGCTGGACTTGTTGGTGCAGGTCGAACAGAACTTCTCAAGAGTCTTTTCGGGCAGTACCAAGTTGATGGCGGCTCTCTGACAATCTTTGGCGAGGAGTCTCGTTTGAAGTCTCCCCGTGATGCAATTGCAAAAGGACTAGGATTTGTCCCTGAAGATCGCAAGAATGAAGGAGCTGTATTATGCCGTAGCATTGAGGAGAATATTTCCTTAGGGGTATTGGCTAAAAGGAAATTCAAGTTCTTAGTTCATTTTCCAACGCTTTTTAAAACGGCAGTAGAGTTAGCAACCTATGTTAAAATTCGTTGTCATTCCCTCACGCAAGAAGTGGTTACTCTAAGTGGAGGTAATCAACAGAAGACGGTTTTGGCTAAGTGGCTGGCCTCAGAATCCTTCTCCTTGACGAGCCAACTCGTGGTATTGATGTCGGTAGTAAACTAGAATTCTATAAGTTCATGGCAGAGTTGGTGCGTAACAAAAAATCCATCATTCTTGTCTCTTCTGAATTGCCAGAGCTTATGGCTTTGTCGGACCGCATTCTCGTTATGTCCAATTCGAGAATTAGAAAAGAGTTCATGGCTGATGAGGCAACGCAAGAACAAATCTTGGAGCATGCGATTCCGCAGGAGCTTCGAGAATCGACATCGGCTAGTTAGGGGGGGAATTAAAGGTGTTTCAAAACCGAACACAGATAAAGAATAAGGTTGGTTCGAATTTTTCAGGCAACATTGTATTACCATTGGTGTTCATTGCAGTAATGCTCATAGGAGCACTGATTTCGCCTTTGTTTTTTTCGGCGCAAAATCTAAGGAATATAATTATTGGCTCGGCTACGTTTGGGATCTTGGCAAGCGGAATGACGGTTATTTTAATAGCAGGTGAAATTGACTTATCTGTTGGGTCGCAGGTTGCCCTTACTTCTGTAGTCATGGCGACACTAGCACCTAGAAGTCTTACGCTAGCCATCTTTGTGTCAATTTTGGTAACCGTCAGCATCGGCATAGTAAATGGCGTGCTGTTAACCAAGACGAAGATGCCCTCATTTGTTCTGACCCTGAGCACAATGGGTATTGTACGTTCTATTGCTTTAGTCATTGGAGATGGACAGCCAGTTTACGGAGTGCCTCGCAGCTATGCAAATCTAGCCAACGCTTCAGTTGGAGGGATCCCTTTGGTAGCATTGGCCTTGGTGGTGATCTATTTGCTCACCTGGTTCTTCTTAAAATACACCACCTTGGGACGCTCTATCTATTCTGTGGGTAGTAATGCAGAGGCAGCGAGACTGACAGGTATTAACGTCAATCGTATTAAGGTAGCAGCCTACGCCATCTCTGGTTTTATGGCAGGTTTGGCAGGATTGTATTATACATCCTACGTGACCTTAGGTTTGCCTGACGGTGCTGTGGATTATGAAACTGAGGCAATTACGGCCGCCATCATCGGAGGCGCAAGCTTCTTTGGTGGTGAAGGACAGGTAACCAATACCTTGCTAGGTTTCTTGATTGTTGCTATTGTCAAAAACATTCTTAACTTGATGGGAGTTTCGCCCTTCGTGCAACCTGTTGCGATTGGTTTGTTAATTATTGTTGCGGTTGGAGTACGAACAATGAGGAAGTCCTAACGTATCAGTGTCAGGCAGCATATGAAGGGGAGGATAGTGATGAATAATTCATCCGATTTACGAGAATCGATTAAATCGAAGGTTCCGAGTGTCTTGGCGACGAATCCTCGGCTCGTTATGTTCTTAGTTCTAGTGGTTGTATCGACAGTTCTATCTAGAGGCGTATTTCTCAGCCCGTCCAACATTCACAATATGTTGCGTCAGTATTCAACCATAGGTATCATGGCGGTTGGACAGACTGTTGTGATTTTGCTTGCAGGTGTAGACTTATCGCAGGGTTCGATGATGGCTCTAGTTTCCATGGTTGTAGCCTATCTCAACGTCAACGGATTTGGTATTGTTTTGCCATTGGTTGTAGGATTGCTAGTTGGTGCCTTAGGTGGCTTATTTAGTGGAACCATTATTACCAAAGGTAAAGTACCGCCGTTTATCGCAACCTTGGCTATGGCCAGCATTTGCAGGGGCCTAGCAACACTGATTACCCAGTCTAGGCCCATTTATGGGCTATCGAAGGAGTTACTGGTTTTTGGTCGTGACACCATTGGGGGCATCGGTATCCAAGTGATCATTTGGGCCAGCGTTGGCCTCTTGGGAATCTTCATGATTACGAGAACGGTATACGGTCGCGGCGTTTACGCGGTCGGTGGTAATGAGAAGTCGGCTCACCTTTCGGGTATTAATGTACAAAAAGTGAAGCTCCTAGGGTATGCTTTTTCGGGCATATGTGCTGCCATAGCCGCCATTGTGATTACTTCTAGGATGGATATGGGTGGTCCCTATGTGAATGCCAATGATAATGTTCAGTCCATAGCTTCGGTTGTCATTGGGGGAACTAGTTTCGCCGGTGGTCGAGGCTCTGTTTCAGGAACGATATTGGGAACCGTGATCATCGCAATGATCAATAACCTGATGAATTTGATGCTCATTAACCCCTATATACAACAGGGTATCATTGGTGCGATTATTGTGGTTACGGTAACCCTAAACCAAAGAAAAGCCCGAACAGAGTAATGTTGCCCAACAGTCGTATTGTGTGAAGACTCTGTGGGAGAATAAATAGTAGAAAAGAGGGATTCTAGATGGCTAAGGTTCTTTTTGCTGGTGAATCATGGATGAGTTTTAGTATCAATGCAAAGGGTTTTAATTCCTACAATGTCGGTGGATATGGAGAGGGAGGTCAACCTCTCATCGATGCTCTAGAAAGTATGGGCCATAGTGTCACGTATCTTCGTAATCATGAAGCAATTGAGCAGTTTCCAAGGACAGTCGAGGAACTAAAGGACTATGATGTTGTCATTCTTAGCGATATAGGAGCGGATACTTTGTTGCTGCCACCAGACGTTTTAGTTGGTGGTATGACCAGACCGAATCCATTAGTTGCAATCAAGGACTTTGTTAGTCAGGGTGGCGGCTTTTTAATGGTCGGTGGGTATATGTCATTTTCTGGCTTCGAAGGTAGAGCACACTATAAACACACACCAATAGCTGATGTGTTACCCGTGAATTTGGTGGGGTATGATGATCGCATGGAAAAGCCAGAAGGCTGCACACCGAAAGTCGAGGTCAAAGATCATCCAATTTTGTCGGGGATCCCTCATGAATGGCCATCTTTCTTAGGTTACAACAAACTTTCAG
>ENA-UOOR01003989-UOOR01003989.1-fermentation-metagenome-genome-assembly--contig:-NODE-3989-length-12191-cov-6.843276_pt1 | contig 12191 bp, 10 predicted proteins | sample MGYA00245780_ERZ724029 | MGnify/ENA primary metagenome ERZ724029 (study PRJEB28704, sample SAMN03018315) | fermentation metagenome | biome: anthropogenic terrestrial biome; feature: soil; material... | reverse complement strand
GGAGAAATCTTCTAAAGGGTGAAATCTTCCTTCAAGAGATTGGGATTTGCAAATTCTTTCATGTAAAGGGCATGGTGGGAACATGTTAAATCTATTGAGAAAAGATTGTAAAGAGTTAACAGAAAATAAAAAGAGAATATTTGTAATTTTTATAGTGCTTATTATGTTTATAATAGGCACTAATTATAATACAAAGAAAATTGAGGAAGCCGGGGAAAATAGCCCTGTTTCTAAGATTCAATTCGCTCTGGCAGATTCTGATAAGTCCCCCTATTCCAAATTATTAATTGAATATTTTAAAGAAAGTGACAGCTTTTCTTCCTACATAAATATCACGGAAGGTAGTGAGGATGAACTTCTGAATCAATTTCATCAGGACCAATTTGATGTTTATTTGGAAATACCTGAAAACTTTGCAAATAATTTAATGGTTTTAAACCATCAGCCGGTAAAAGTTCTAATTAATTCTAAAGATCCTGTAAAGGCAGTCTTAATTAAGAATCTTTTAGAAAGTTATGAAACATACATAAGTGCAGTGGAAATCAACTGTGTTGGCTTATATGAGGTAATGTCTTTAACTGGTATGGAACAGAAATTAATTGATAAAAAGAATTATGAAATCTCATTAGATTTAATATTTACTGCTTTAGGTAAAGACACCTTTTTTCAATACCAGGAAGTAGTGGATTATCCAAGTACCTCTATTACTGAATATTATATATATGCTTTTTTGATTATGGCAATTAGTTATACTGGACTTTATGTTGGATATCAGATAATGAAGGAAAAGAATCAAAGTACCTTCTCCCGTTTACATACCATAGGTATTGGTACTTATGAAATTGTTTTGGAAAAAGTTCTATTTTCGGTTCTTCTTATTTTCTTACTTGCCGGAACAGTGATTATGATTCCTTCCTTAGTAACAGGGAATACATTGCAAATAAAACTTATGCCAGTTATTTTTTTAATAGTTCTTTTTTTTGTATCTTTTGCAATATTCTTAAGTAGTATCTTTCATAAGGTACAAAATTATATGATTGCTGGTAATCTGGTCTTTTTTTTGTTCAGCATTATTGGAGGCGGAATTATTCCAATTATGTATCTGCCAAAAGGCTTGGCAGAACTGGCTAAATTGACACCAAATTATTGGATGGAGAAAGTTTGCCTTTTTATACAAAAGGGAATTGTAAATGATGCTTATGGCAGGTTATTAACTGGACTATTTATTTGTTCCGTCATATTAATTGTAATTAGTATCGCCTTGTATAGCAGAGAGGAGGTACGGCTGGATGATTAAATTATTATTCTTTCGATTAAAGTTAATTCTGGTGGATAAGTTAAATATCTTTGTAATTTTATTATCCTTTGCCTTGTTTTTACTATTAATAAACTCCTTATCTTTTGGTGCTAAAGAAAGAAGTAATGTCCCCATTGGTATCCTGGATTTAGACCAGTCAGAGACCTCAAAAGATTTAGTCCGGCAAGTAAAGAAGGTTCCTGCTTTTTATGTGTATGAAGAGGAAGAGAAAGAACTAAATAAGCTGCTGTTAAACGAAGAAATCAGTGGAATATTTATCATTAATGAGGGCTTTGAAGACTCCATTAAAAGTGGAAAAACCACAGGAGTTGTGGTAATGAAGTATCTGGAAGGTAATCCAAGCGCAAAGGTGTTATCTGATATATTTGCGGGACAAATGCTTTATCCTATATCCCTTGCAAAAGGGTTAAAAGAATATGAAGCTTTAAAAAAATCTTCAATGTGGAATGGCAATAAGGAAATAGGGAATAACCATATCCAATATAATTGGTTTACGGGACAAGAATATGTAGATTATATTAATGAATTATCCAAAGCCTCCGATTTCGACTTTGCTTTTGATATTAATATGGTTAACACCCTAAGTAAGAATGGCTCCACCAGCCAATTAGATAATTCTGCTATCTATTATCAGGTTATTGCTGGTATTCTGGGAATGCTTATCAGCTTTGTGGCTATGTTTATATCAGCAGGAACAGTGGCAGAGAAGGAACAAGGCTTGGACAAAAAGGTAGAGATTACTCTAATAAAACCTATCTATCTTGAATTAAGTTATGTTTTGGCATTAGTGGCTATCTTAAGTGTATTTGCTTTTGGAATTACATTTATTTTAGGAAATTTCATAGGTAACTTGACTTTACAAAAAAGTTTTGTCATGTTTATATTCTTATTCTTATATTCTATTGTAATGGGAATGTGGTTTATAGCCCTTGGAAAGATAAGTAAAAAGGTTAGCAGCTATCAATTACTTGGCACTTTATCCATTCTGCTCTTTGGTTTACTTAGTTTCCTTTCCATGTTAGAGGGACTACTTCATAATAGAATATTAAATATTACTAAAATCATACCTAATCGATGGTTAATAGCAGGATTATCTGATATAGTCTATAATGATGATAGTATTTCAATTATAGCTTTTTGGAGCCTGCTGATAATTGGAGTGGTTTTGGTTATAATAAATGGGTTTATGAGAAAAATACAGAATTTAGGTTGGAGGCGTTAGGCTGAAAGAACTATGTTTTTTCAACCGGCAATTTGTACGGATGCACAAATTGCTATCTTTATTAAAAGGCGTTAAAACGCAAGAATCGAGGAATTATGAATAATATAAAAAAGATTAGCGGAGAAATCAGTCAAGGTGAAAATTTAGAAAGAAATCTTCCTTGGGTTTTCAATCGGTTGATTTCCTTATATGATAAAAATGCAAAATTAAAATTAGCAATGAATTATTATACCTTTTATGAAAGCTATAGGGAAGAGAACCTTTATTTGGTAAATACTAAGGGCAGCAATCAATCTAATAAGGGAGAATGCAGGGGCGAATCAAATAATGAAGATAATATAAAACTTTCCCAAGAGGAGGAGTTACTGAATAAGGTTAACAATATTATAAGTAACTCTATATTAGGAGACTTTTCAGGTGAGGGGTTAGAAGATTGTATCCGACAACTGGATCAAGTACGCAACACCATTATTCAGAGAATGGATATTCTTACCGGATATACAGACTTTCTACAGATTTATGAGTATGTACTAAATCGTATAGAATATCGATTTAGCAAGGATTTAAAAGACATTGACAATGAGGCATTTACGGAAGAAGTTTTTTCTTTTATTTTTGAAACTAAGGATAATATGATTATCAATGACAGAATTAAAGATGTCCTTGGTCAATTACCAGTTCGCATGGCTAAGTCAAAGTATTTAGAATTACTGGGTAATAGTATCTCCTTATATAAAGATGGAGATTGTTCTTCCTTAGATACTTATATATACATGCTGAAAACCAGCGCAGCTATGTATCATCCGGAAGGAATGGATCAGGTGTTCCCAGAACTTCTAGGCTTAAGAAATGATTTGAAGAATGCAGATTATAAAGACGCTACTGAAAAAGAATATATTGATTTATCCAATAGACTTGAAAATGGTGCAGGTGCCATAAGAAGAATGGTAAATTTCTATTATGGATTGCAGGAAGTTGTTAATTATTTATATGTAATTATTCTGGCAAGACCTTATGCAGATATGGATGAAAGTGTCCTTAATACATTTGACAGTTTAGCAATGATAGGTGAAATTCATGGCTACTTTGGAGCAATGGAAAAAGAACCATTACCAGAGGAGCTGGAAGAAAAGTTTCAGCTTACAGAAGGAATGCAAGAGCAATACTTTGAAGAAATTAGTTTGCTGGAACCAATATTTATAGAGATTGGGTCAAATTATACGGAGCTGGTTAACAGCCTTATGCTTCGCCCTATATTTTATACTATAAATACTTCTTATAAATTGTTAGGAAGCAGCTTATTTGTGGATCTAAGTAAAAGTGAAAATGGTAAAAAGGTGGATGAAACTTACCTGAACCAGGTAAAAGATGATTTAATCTCCAGGTTATCCCAAATTTTTAAAGAGCAGCCCCAGATTGTTAACCGGGCTATAATGGCTAATACTTTAAATAAAATGCCGGTATTCTTTCAAACTTCTGGTGAAATAAAAGAATATATTAGGCAATCACTTGATCAATGCCATGATTTAGCTGAAAAAATTGCATCAGTTCAATTAATTAAGTCATTTTGCGAGAATTAATTCTGTATTTTTCATTGTAATATGTGGTATAATGGAATAAAGTGGATAGTAGTAATTATTTGTATCCGACAGATAAATCAATAGAATTAGATATTAATTATATAAACAAGGAATGTTACGTTAATAAAGCAGGTCACACAGATGGGGGCTTACCATGATAAAATGGGCAAAAAACTTATTCTTAAGTGAGAATATAACTCCAAAGAAAAAAAGAAAAATCATAAAAGATATAGAAAAAGGCAATTTGACTTTTGAAGTATATTGTGTTACTTTTGCTTCTAATCCGGAGAATCTTTTTGACATTATGAATGCCAATGAATTCTTGTTTCCTTATTATGAAAAGAAAGAATTGCAGGTTCTTGGAATAGCTTTATCAAAACATGAAGCATTTTTGCTGGTAAAAGACATGCTGGACGAAATATATAGAGAGACTGGCGGTTTTAAAGTCAGGGAATATTTTAACCTTAATTGAAATTCTAGCTCCTGCTGAAATTTTATAGGATAATGACATAGAAATTGCTATTGAGAGCCTTAATAGAAATTCTAGCTCCCACTGAAATGCCACGTGGCAGCAAGGAAGTTATGGGTAAGTAACGTAAGCGGATAAGTTTTCCTGTAAGACAGCGGGAATATCCGCATTGACACAAAAGTTTTACTTGATTAAATAATAGTAGTATAAAAAAAGGGAGGTAAAAACCGAATAAATATGGTTCATTTTATATTGTTCATATTAAAGATAATCGGAATAATTCTTGCCTCTATTTTAGGAATACTGTTATTATTAATCCTTGTAGTGCTTTTTGTTCCGATACGATATCAAATATATGGGGAAAAGAGAGAAGACATGAAATTAGAGGGGAGAGTCACCTGGCTTCTTCATCTCATATATTTACGAGTTACTTATGAATCTAATAAATCGATTATTAAATTAAAAGTTTTTGGAAAATTATTTTATGATAGTCAAAATTTAAAGGATGAGAAGAATAAAATAAAGAAAGATAAGAAGAAAGTAAAAGATAAAAAAGTAAAAGATAAGAAAGTAAAAGATAAGAAAGTAAAAGATAGAAATGCAGTTGATAAAAACGCAAGGGATAATCTTAAAGAAAATAAAGATATAAAGAATACGAGTAAAACAGAAGGAAATGGACTTACAGAGGAAGCGGCAGATAATGTTATTGGTAAAGTAAATATAGAAAACATCAAGGATGTAGTTGAGAAGGTAAAAGACACAGTAACAGAAAAAGTAAAAGAGGAATTAGTAGAAGAACCAATTGAAAAGGCAATGGATGACACCGAAAAGGAAGCATGTAAGAAGGAAAATGACAAATCATTTGTCCAATCCATAGATAAATCCACAGAAGAGTCCACAGAAGAATCTAAAGAAGAGTCCACGGAAGAATCTAAAGAAGAATCCGCAGAGGAGTCCAAAGAAGAATCTAAAGAAGAATCCACGGAAGAATCCACGGAAGAATCCAAAGATGAATCCACAGAAAAATCTATAGATGATGATACTAAAGAAAAGGAAGAGGATTCACTTGATTCGGATGAAGCTGGTGAAACAAATAAAGGTTTATTCTATAAGTTTAAAACCCTCTTACGAAAGTTATTAAAAATACCGAAAAAGATAATAGAGTTATTTATAAAAGTGAAAAATTCAATTAAGAAAGTGTTTTATATTATAATTGGTTTTCTGGAAAAATGGCATAAAATTAAAGCATTTCTTCAAAATGAAATTAATAAAAAAGGATTAAAAAATGCCTTTGTTAGTTTGAAAAAGATTTTTATCCATATCCGCCCTAAAAAACTTAATATTGCTGTAGAATTTGGAACCGGAGATCCCTGCTTAACTGGTCAATTACTCGGTGGACTTTCCATATTATATGGTTATTACGGAGAGACGGTACAAATTACGCCAAACTTTGAAACAAAAATTTTAGAAGGCTCCATATTTTGTAAGGGCAGAATAAGATTGTTTACTTTACTAATAATATGTATTAAACTTATATTAAACAAGGAATTTAGAAAATTGATAGAAAATTTTAAAGCGTTTAAGGAGGAATTCTAATGGCAGAAAGTAATTTTAATGCAACGGTAGAATCACTATTTAAGGGTATGGACAGCTTTCTTACTACAAAAACAGTAGTAGGAGACGCTGTAAAATTCGAAGACGGCACCATCATTCTTCCATTAGTGGATGTCAGCTTTGGTGTCGGTGCAGGCGCATATGCAAAAGATTCAGGAAAGAATAACGCAGGTGGCGGAATGGGTGGAAAGATTCAACCAAGTGCCGTGTTGGTTATTCAAAATGGAACCACTAAATTAGTTAATGTAAAGAATCAGGATAGTCTTACAAAGATTTTAGACATGGTACCTGATTTGGTAAACAAATTCTCCAAGAAAAATAAGGAAGATGACGATTCTGAGAAAGTAAATGATATATTAGATTCTCAGACATATGGTGGGGATATATAGGGAATCATTTATAAGACTAGTTACAGTTCAGCCTGTAACCAAGACTATAATAAATTAAAATTTAAACTTGCATTATTTCATCTATTCTGCTAGAATAGATTTGTTTGCAGGTCGCAGGACTAATTAAAAACTAGGGAGGTGCTTCAAATGGCTAAATGTGCAATTTGTGATAAAGGTGCTCACTTTGGAATCGCTGTGAGTCATTCTCATAGAAGATCTAATAAGATGTGGAAATCTAATGTAAAATCTGTTAAAGTTTTGGTTAACGGTGCCGCAAAAAAAATGTATGTTTGTACATCTTGTTTAAGATCTGGTAAAGTTGAACGTGCATAATAATAAGCAATATTAGGAAGGGGTGTCAGTTATGGCATCCCTTTTTACATCAAAGAAAATTGCGAGCTTTTTATTTCTTACAAGAAGTAAATAAATTGAAACCTAGAATTAAGAATAGAATAATAATACATACTGCTAGTATACCATTGGTGATAAAGAGCATGATTGTCATACCAACAGCAATCCAAAATAATATAAATCCGATAACTCTTTTCATAAACGAATTCACTCCTCTGCCAAATGGTAATAAACTAGGCTGATGTTTATATATATGCAAAGGAATATTGGTTTATATCACGTTGAGGCAAATTAGGCATAAAATAATAGAAAAATGCAGATTGTAAAATTGGTATTCCATTTTGACTAAAAAAAGGTTATAATACTACTAAATAGTAAAATAATCGTCTATGATAGGTATTTGTGCGTAAGCGCACGGGAATAGATTATAAATATTAGAATTGGAGGGTTCCTATGAAAGGGCACATGAATACACAAATCGGTGAAGTGTTAATTGATAATGATGTATTGGCGAAATATGCCGGTTCATCAGCAGTTGAATGTTTTGGTGTTGTTGGAATGGCATCTGTGAATATGAAAGATGGTCTCGTTAAACTCCTAAAACGTGAAAGCTTAAGCCATGGTGTTAATATTACAGTAGAAAGCAACAAAATTATAATTGATCTTCATATTATCGTTTCTTATGGTGTAAGTATATCTGCTGTTGCTGAGAATCTTATTAGCAATGTAAAATATAAGGTAGAAGAATTTACAGGCATGGAAGTAGTTAAAATAAATATATTCGTCGAAGGCGTAAGAGTCATTGACTAAAGTGAATGATATTTAAGGAGGAACAAACTCGTGGTTATAAATACAATAGATGCTTTCACTCTAAAAAAGATGTTTCTGGCTGGAGCAAAAAGCATTGAGAGCAAGAAAGAGTACATTAATGAATTAAATGTATTCCCGGTGCCTGATGGAGACACTGGTACGAATATGACACTGACAATCATGTCTGCGGCAAAAGAAGTAAGCCAAATGGAGAATCCTACCATTGAAGGCTTGGCAAAAGCTATATCCAGCGGATCTCTTCGTGGAGCCAGAGGTAATTCCGGCGTTATATTATCTCAGCTGTTTCGGGGATTCACCAAAGAAATTAAAGATTATGATGAAATAAATGTAACCGTAATGTCAAATGCTTTCCAAAAAGCAGTTGAAACTGCATATAAGGCAGTTATGAAGCCAAAAGAAGGAACAATCCTTACAGTTGCAAGAGGTGGCGCTGAAAAAGCTGCAAAATTAGTATCAGAAACAGATGATTTAGTATATTTTTGGTCTGAAGTAATCAAACACATGGAGGAAGTATTAGCACATACACCAGAATTATTACCCGTATTAAAAGAAGCCGGAGTTGTAGATTCCGGTGGGCAGGGCTTACTTGAAATAGTGAAAGGTGCTTATGATGCTTTACTTGGTAAAGAAGTAGAGTTTGATAGTGCTCCAGCACCTTCAAAGGCAAGTGATGTTCAAGTTAATTTAGATAATGCATTAGCTGTGGATATTAAGTTTGGATATTGTACCGAATTCATTATAAATTTAGAGAAAGAATTTGATATGAGCACAGAGAATAATTTTAAAGGATTCTTAGAATCCATTGGTGATTCTCTTGTGGTTGTAGCAGATGATGAGCTGGTAAAGGTTCATGTACATACCAATGACCCTGGCAAGGCTCTTCAACGTGGATTAACCTATGGCTCTTTATCCAGAATAAAGATTGATAACATGAGAGAAGAACACAACGAAAGATTAATTAAGGATGCAGCCAAAATAGCGGCAAAAGAAGCGGAAGAAAAGAAAGCAAAAGCAGCCGAAGTAAAATCTGCTCCTAGAAAAGAAGTTGGTTTCATCTCTGTTTCTATTGGTGAAGGAATTAATGAAATATTTAAGGGACTAGGTGTGGACTATATCATTTCTGGTGGTCAGACTATGAATCCAAGTACCGAGGATATGTTAAATGCTATTGAAAATGTAAATGCAGATACCATATTTATATTCCCAAATAATAGCAATATAATTCTGGCAGCAGAACAGGCGAAACAATTAACAGAAGATAAACAAATTGTTGTAATCCCATCAAAAACAGTACCACAGGGAATCACAGCAATTATCAATTATGTTTATGATAAATCTGTAGAAGATAACACGAACAGAATGATAGAAGAAATGAAGAAAGTTAAAAGTGGCCAGGTAACCTACGCAGTAAGAGATACCAGCATTGACGGAAAAGAAATCAAACAAGGTGATGTTATGGGACTTGATGATAAAAAGATTCTATCCATTGGCTCTAACGTGTTAGAAACCACTTTTGAATTGATTAAAAGCTTGGTAGATGAGGATTCTGAATTAATCAGTATCTATTATGGGGAAGATGTTACTGAAGACAACGCGAATCAGCTATCTGAAATGATTTCTGAAGAATTCCCTGACTTAGATGTAGAATTAAATTATGGTGGACAGCCTATTTATTACTACGTACTTTCTGTAGAATAAAAAGATTTGTCATTCTGAGCCCAAAGGGCGAAGAATCTTATTTTAGAGTGAGATTCTGAGAGCATAATTTAGTAAGTTGAATTTGCTCTCAGAATCATAATGCAAAATAGCACCGCTATAAACGAAAGAGATTCTTCGCGAATTCAACTTCGTTGAATTTTTGCTCAGAATGACATGCTTTCATAGCGATGACAAAGCTTGCTCAGAATGATAAAACTTGCTCAGAATATTATAACTTGTTTGGATTGTCAAAACTAGCTCAGAATGACATTTTTATTTTGCAACAGCCTCTTTAACTTAGCAGTAAATGAATATAGCTATAATAGCGCATGATTTGATATACTCCACTTGGGGTAGACAGTATAAAACTGTTTACTGCAAGGAGGAGTATTTTTTCGTATATGTGGTTAATAAAATAGATTAGCTTTTTTACTTACTCAATGTTATACTATGAAGTGTAAGATTACATATATAAATATTTGAAGGGTATAAATATATTATCTTTAAGTATTTATACAGGAGGAAGGATACATGAATTTAGCAGATTCTGTTACGGAAATAAAAGGTATTGGTGAGAAGACAGAAAAAGACTTGAATAAAATGGGCATTTTCTCAGTGAATGATGTGATTCATCATTTCCCAAGAACCTATGATATGTTTGAAGCACCTATCCTTATTAGCAACATTAGTGAGGGAAGTGTTGCTGCCCTGGAGGCTTCTGTGGTATCGTCTGTTCAAGCAAAACAGGTGAGAAATTTAAAGATTCTTAGCTGCCGTGTTCAAGATTCATCTGGAACCATTAATTTAACCTGGTTTAATATGCCATTTTTAAGGAATAAACTTCGTATGGGATATCATTTCATATTCCGCGGAAAAGTTGTGCGTAAAAATGGTATTTTGGTAATGGACCAGCCAAAGATTTATACAAGAGAAGAATACATAAATAAAATGAATGTGCTGCAGCCTATCTATGAACTTACATCGGGTATCACCAGTAATACTATAGCAAAGGCTGTAAAGAATGTATTTAAAGAAGCGGATTTACCCAGTGATTATTTACCGAAGAGAATTATAAAAGAATATAACTTAATTAATTATAAAAATGCAATGAAGGATATTCATTTTCCAAAGAACATAGAATCCATGAAGGCAGCCAGAACAAGACTTGTCTTTGATGAATTCTTTCAATTTACTTTGGCTTTGCAAGCTTTAAAGGAAAAGAAGACAGATTGGAATAATGAATATATTATAAGAGAAAAACGAGAATGTGAAAGCTTTATAAAAGAACTGCCTTATGCTTTGACAAATGCTCAACTTAAAGTATGGAAGGAAATAAAAGCAGATATTACCGGTCCATCTACCATGAATCGATTGATTCAGGGTGATGTTGGTTCAGGAAAGACTATTTTGGCTGCTCTTGCTTTACTTATGACAGCATTAAATGGTTATCAGGGAAGCTTAATGGTACCAACAGAGGTTCTTGCAAAGCAGCATTATGAATCATTAACCGGCTTATTTTCCGGGTATGGTGTTAATGCTATTCTTCTGGTTGGCTCCATGACAGCAGCAGAAAAGAGAAAAGCCTATGAGAAAATTAAAAATCATGAGGCAGATGTTATTGTTGGTACTCATGCGTTAATACAAGAGAAAGTGGAATATGACAATTTAGCCCTTGCCATTACAGATGAACAGCATCGGTTTGGCGTTCGACAAAGGGAAGCTTTGTCTGGCAAAGGAACCCATCCTCATGTACTGGTTATGAGTGCTACCCCAATTCCCAGAACTTTGGCAATTATTCTGTATGGTGATTTGGATATATCCGTAGTGGACGAATTGCCGGCTAACAGGCTTCCAATTAAAAACTGTGTAGTTGATACGAGTTACCGTAATACAGCTTATAAATTTATAGCAAAAGAAGTAGCAGCAGGCAGACAAGCTTATGTTATCTGTCCTATGGTAGAAGAAAGCGAAACCATTGAAGCAGAAAATGTAATTGAATACACTGAGAAATTAAAAGAAGCTTTACCTTCCGGTATCTTGGTAGAATATCTTCATGGAAAGATGAAACCAAAAGAAAAAAATGATATTATGGAACGATTTGCCTCCGGAGATATTAAGGTATTGGTTTCTACTACAGTAGTAGAAGTAGGTGTTAATGTGCCCAATGCTACAGTAATGATGATTGAAAATGCTGAAAGGTTTGGACTTGCCCAGCTTCATCAGTTACGAGGAAGGGTAGGCAGAGGAAAGTATCAGTCTTACTGTATATTAGTAAGTGGTAACAATGGCAAGGAAACCAAGCAACGTTTGGAAATATTGAATCATTCCAATGATGGCTTTTATATTGCAGGGGAAGACTTAAAGTTAAGAGGTCCCGGTGATATGTTTGGAATCAGGCAAAGTGGAGATATGGAATTTAAGGTTGGAGATATCTATAATGATTCAGAAGTATTGTTAAAAGCTAATGAAGCGGCTAAGAGTTTAACCAAACAGGAAGTCGACCAATTATTAAAGACAAATCCGGACTTAGCTGATAGAATTACGAATTATGATATGGGGACATTATAAAAACAAAAGCATAGTATTACTATACTTGGAAGGTGATGTCATTCTGAGCCTGAAAGGCGAAGAATCTCATAATTGAAGGTTGGATTCTTCGCCTAGGGGCTCAGAATGACAAAATGAAAGGATGGATTCTTCGCCTAAGGGCTCAGAATGA
>ENA-UOOR01003986-UOOR01003986.1-fermentation-metagenome-genome-assembly--contig:-NODE-3986-length-12200-cov-2.712474_pt1 | contig 12200 bp, 13 predicted proteins | sample MGYA00245780_ERZ724029 | MGnify/ENA primary metagenome ERZ724029 (study PRJEB28704, sample SAMN03018315) | fermentation metagenome | biome: anthropogenic terrestrial biome; feature: soil; material... | reverse complement strand
TAATTTATATATATATTCCATAAATGAAACCATTACAGCTTTTTTTTTAACAACAATTACTACCATTACAACATGATTTATTGGAAACCTTGCTTTCATCTAATCCTAATACTTTTAAAGCAGCTTGACGAATTGCTTTGGCTGGAACATCTTCATATTCATTTCCCTCAAAAATAATAGACCTACAAAATGTTTTTTTCCCCATTAGCGAAGAACATGATTCACAGAAATTCTCTAAAACTTCCATATCAATTATTTTTTCAATAGGTATACCATTAAAGTAAATTTTATTAGATTCTGCAACCTGATGATTGTTTAACTTTGAATCAATAAATTCTACAGAAATCCCTCTTTGTTGTAATGTTTTATTTAATCTTTTAACCTCATGATTTAAATTTTCTCCTGTATCATAACACCTGTTACAGGTTTCTCCATCAACATCTATATGACGCCATTCAATTAATAATTTCATAAATCCCCCTGCTGACTTATATTGTTAACACTAAAGTATTTATTCCTTTTTTATTAAACCGTTTTTAATTCTATTTGCTAGATCTTTTACCTTTGACTCAATTGTTTTAGCAGTTTCTATGAACACTTCTTTTGATTTTCCAGTAGGATCATCCAATCCCCAATCTTCACGATGTTTTGATGGTAAATATGGACAATCAACGTTACACCCCATTGTTACGACTATATCAATTGGAGGCAAAGTATCAATTAATTTTGATTTTTGTGCTTCCTCCATATCAATATTATACAACTCTTTAATTAATGCAACTGCATCCTGATTTATTTTATCTTTAGTTTCAGTCCCGGCTGAATATGCAACGAATACGTCAGAAGCTATTACTTTTGAAATTGCTTCTGCCATTTGGGATCGGCAAGAATTGTGAACACATATAAAGGCAACTTTAGGTCTATTCATAAACTATATCTCCTATTTCATTATTTTTTGGAAACCAATGTTTTGTTCTATTAGAAAATTTAACTAATAAAAACATAATTGGAACTTCTGTCAATACACCAACTACCGTTGCAAGAACTGCAGGTGAGTTCATTCCAAATAGCGCAATTGCAACAGCAACTGATAGCTCAAAAAAGTTTGATGCTCCAATCATGCCTGCTGGAGCAGCAATGTCATGTGTTAACTTTAACTTTTTACATGCAAAATATGCAATAAAGAAAATTATAAAGGTTTGAATTGTTAAAGGAATCGCTATTAAAAGAATATGTAGAGGATTATTAACTATAACCTCTCCTTGAAACATAAATAGTAAGACTAAAGTTAAAAGCAACCCTACAATAGTCACATTATCAAATTTCTTAAGAAAGATATTTTCAAAATGGTCGATTCCTTTTTTCTTTACTACTAGCATTCTTGTTAGAATACCACCTACTAAGGGAATCACTACAAAAATGACTACCGACAATATTAAAGTTGGCCAAGGTACTGTAATATTACTAACTCCAAGTAATAATTTGACAATCGGAACAAATGCAACTAATATAATTAAATCATTTGTCGCAACTTGCACAACAGTATATGCCGGATTTCCCTTAGTAAGGTGACTCCAAACAAATACCATAGCGGTACAAGGAGCAGATCCTAACAATATGGCACCTGCTAAGTACTCAGTAGCTAGATCTGGTGTGATAATTGTTTTAAAAACAACAAAGAAGAAAAATGATGCTATTATATACATTGTGAAAGGTTTAATTAACCAATTTGTAATCCAAGTAATATATAAACCCTTAGGATTCTTTCTAACATCCTTTATACTTTTAAAATCAACCTTCATCATCATTGGATAAATCATAATCCAGATTAATAACGCTACTGGTATAGATACATTATAAAATTCAAATTTATTTAAAAATTGTGGAACTGCAGGTAGAAAGTAACCTATTAAAACCCCGACCGCCATACATATTAATACCCAAACCGATAAATATTTTTGGTAGAAACTTATTCCACCATTTTGTTTCATTCTACTCTTTTTCATTTCATATTCCTTTCCCTAAATATGCCATGGTATAATTGCAAAGTTATTATTAGAAATCTTTTTAACTTCATTAATCCACTTTTCTTCTGTTTTTGCTTTTTCTAATAGAATAGGATGTTTTGTATTGGTCTTTAATAAGCTTTGGTTTATTATCCACCATTTTGAGGGAATATCTGCTCTCAGTAAATCCTCATGTAATCTTTCTGCTTCAAAAACTGGTGTAGCTTCAGGGAGAGTAACTATTACAACTTCCGTTTCTAAAGGATTCCTTAATCTTGGTAATAGTTTTATAACCGGCTCTGGTACTTCTCCGCTTGAACGATCAATTTCTTTACTATAGCTTTGGGTTGAATTTAATAGTAATAATGTATGTCCAGTGGGAGCAGTATCTATGACAACCACTTCATTATCTGCTTTCTCTACAACATTAGCAAAGGCTCTAAAAACAGCAATTTCTTGAGTACAAGGTGATCTTAAGTCTTCTTCAATATAAGCAACATCATCTCCACTCATTGTCTTCCTTGCTTTTGATAATACTTCTTCTTGATATTTGTGAAGTTCTTTCTTTTCATCAATGTTAGAAATGGTTAATCCATCCATTTCCTTTGCAACAAAGCCTAAATGATTGGCTGGGTCAGTTGTCGTTAGGTGAACTTTTAGCCCTCTATTTACTAATCCTTTTGCAATTTCGGAAGCGATAGTAGTTTTACCAACTCCACCCTTACCCATTGTAAAAATTACTTTTTTACTACTATTATATAAGTCATCAATTAGATCATCTAAACTTTTAGCTTCCACTACTGGTAATTCATAAACACTGTTAATAACAAATTCTTCATCAAAGAAATTACGAAGTTTTTCAATTCCAGTTATATTAAAGGATTTCATAGTTACTAAATATGTGTTAAAGAAAGATAAACTGCTTGGAATATTTTCCATTACATCATCTTGCATTTTTTTCATCTTTAGTGATAAATCATCATTAGCACTATCTAGTATGCCATTGATAATTAGAATTTGGTTTTCAATCCCTAGTTCCAATAGTTCCATACTCGTTCTACTAGCTTCCATAATAGGAGAAGTTTGAGGCCTAGAAACTAATACTAAAGTTGTTTTAGACCCATCTGATAATGACGTTACAGCATCAGCATACATCATTCGCTTATCCCCAAGACCAGATAGCTGACCTAAGCATGAAGCCCCAGTTGTGTTTTCATTTATAAAATTAGTCCAAGCTGAAGGTAATTCTAACATTCTTAATGTATGACCTGTAGGAGCTGTATCAAAAATTATGTGGTCATAAGTAGTCTTAATTGTAGCATCTGTAATAAGTTTCGAAAATTCATTAAACGAAGCAATTTCAACTGTACAAGATCCTGAAAGTTGCTCCTCCATATTTGTTATTACATCCTCAGGCAATAAACCTCTGTAAGGGCCTACTACAGATTCTTTATATTCTTCAGCTGCTTGAATTGGATCGACGTTAATAACAGTAAGATTAGGGCTCTCTTTTATAACAACACCCTTATCATCTACTTCAGTTTCAAATACATCTTGTAAATTTGATGCGGGATCTGTACTAACTAGTAGTACCTTTTTTCCGCTATCTGCTAATGATACAGCGATAGCGCAAGATACAGAAGTTTTACCAACCCCACCTTTACCAGTAAAAAACAAATACTTTGTTAGGCTAGTAGCATCAATGATAAATTTTTTATTCATTAACAACACCCAGCATTTCCACCACAACTATTGTTAGGCCTTTTAATTCTTCTAGTGGAAAGTTCAAATTCCTTTATACCTAACCACTCAGAGAACTCTTTGTTTGTTGGGTAACTACCAGACTTAACAATTTCGTCATTAAGTAGTGTAAGTGGTAAAGCTTTAACTCCTTGACTTTTTAAAATCTTATTAACTTCAATATTATTCACAAATTCTAGGGGCTCTTCAGATAAATTATAACGTTTAACTGGTATCCCCTTTTTATTTAAAACATTTACAACAGTTGATACACGTAATAAATTCGAATCTATGCTAGGCCCGCACACGCCAGTTGAACAGCACATTGCAGGGTCAAAGATCTCTAATTTCATCATATTATTTCCTCCTTTTGATGACAATAATTTCTTAATTCTGAGTTTAGCTTATTACAAATACAATCTTCTTTTTCTTCGGTTAATTTGTTAAGAAATGACAATAACCATTTTGATTTTTCACTATCAATTGAGTATCTAACCCATGAACCATCTTTTACCCCATTAATCAGACCACTTTCAGTTAATATTTTCATATGATAACTTAATGTGGATTGCGAAATATTAACTAGTTCTAAAATATCACATGCACACATTTCCCCACATGATAACAAATCAACAATTTTCAGTCTTGTTTCATCAGAAATTGCCTTAATAATTGGTACATATTCAGAATATGTATATGCCATAAATTCACCTCCCTATATTATATGCATAAAGATATCGAATATTATCGATATCTTTTATTATACTAAACATATCGATAATTGTCAATATGCTTATTCAGTTTTTTAATTTTTATTCTATAAATCTAAAACAAATAAGATTTAACTTGATTTTTTTCAATTGTTTTGATATAATATGTTATAATTAACTGGAGGTAAATAAGCAATGGCAAATATTAAGCAACAAAAGAAAAGAATTCTAACAAATGAAAAAAGAAGATTAAGTAATACAAGCTATAAGTCTTCATTGAGAACTGCTATAAAAAGCGTTGAAACTGCCGTTGCTGCAAAGAATCTTGAAGAAGCAAATGTTGCACTTTCAAATGCAAGTATGAAACTGGATAAAGCCGTTTCAAAAGGTATTCTTCATAAAAATAGTGCAGCAAGACATAAATCACGTTTACAATTACTAGTAAATAATGTAAAATAAAAAAGTTCATTTAGAACTTTTTTTATTTATCTATACTGCAAAGAGAAAATATTCAAGGCCAGAAGTCGAATCGATTTGGCCTGTTTTTATTTTATAATCCAAATCATGAAGTTTAATGATGTTTTCTTCTAAATCTACCGTCGAAAAAGCTTTTGTATTCTTCATTACATAATATGCTCTACCTGATGAAATCCCCATTGCGGATGCAATATCATTTTGTGTATAATTTAAATCAAGTAATACTTTAGCATAATAGATATCAATTAAATTTCTTGAGACTAACCCCATTAGTTGAACTGCATCTTTACCACTCAATGTTAGGTCATGATAAACAGAAATAATTTTATTTTTGTCTTGATCGATAATGGCATTAGTAAGAGCAAAAACTTCTGTCTCCACTTCTTTTGTGACAACATCACTGACATCTTTTGAAGTTATTTTTTCTTTTCCTTTTACATAATTAATAAGCTTATCAACTTCATTTCTTGCAACCATTAAATTCTTACCAACACGACTAAAGAATAATTTTACGGCTTCATCGGAAATTGTTAGACCAGCTATGGACATTTGTCTTTTTAGCCAACCTTCCGACTCAACTGGAGTAAGTGTTCTCGTATCATTTACTTCAGCTACTTTTAATATCCTTTTCACAAGTTCAGATTTTTCATCTAATTTTAACCCTATGGCATTAATAATCAAGATTGTTGAATCTGATGGATTATCTAAATAAGTTAAAAACTCTTTTGTATTATGTTTAATATCCGTCTTTGAACTTGTTAGAAAGTTTGGGTTTTTAAGGATTATAACTTTATAAGGCGAAATGAATGGAAGTGTTAGAGCATCTAAAACGGCTTTGCTGATATTTACCTCTTCCATATCATAAGTTATAACATTATAAGAATCAGCATTAACTGATTGCGTAAGTTTTTCAATTTTATTATTTATTATTAATTCTTCATTTCCTGTAAACAAATATATATTTTTCATTTTTTCCACCCATACTATTATAGCATAAAACGTAAGAATGTCCAAGATTAATCTTGGACATTCCTAATATATATTCATCAAATGCTATCGCATCCAATGGACAAAATGATGCATTTATATTATTACCTCATTGTTTTAAATATATGAATTTTATTACGATACCTGAATGTAATCGACCCATTTATATCAGTGCGATATATTTCTGCGTTTACTTTCTTTAGATTTGTAACAACTTCATTATGAGGAAAACCAAATTTTTCAATATGGCCAGTTTGGATAATGGCATATCGAGGTTTTAGTTGTTCTATAAATGCCGTATCAGTTGATGTTTTACTACCATGATGTGCAATTTTAATGACATCGACTTGGAGGTGAGCAAATTTCATTTCAAGGTCAGAAGATACATCTCCCATGAATAAATGATATAACCCACCGATTTCTCCATAGAGAACAATGGAATTATCATTTATGTCGGTATCATCATTTTGAGGATTTAAAACATGAAGAACTATTCCCCCACATTCAATGATATCTCCTTTTTTTACCTTAATTAAATTATCAACTGTACTTATACTATTATCATATGCACTAATAATTATATTGCTAACAACAAATTCATTTAAAATTTTAGTTAACTCGCCATTATGATCAATATGGTTATGTGTCAGTATTAGATAATCAATCGTTTTAATGCCTTCATATTTTAAAAATTTCGTTAATGCTTCATTCTTTCCATCCCCTGTATCGATAACAATTGTTGCTTGATTATGGGGTTGTCTAATAATAATTGATTCGCCATTATATAAATCAAGATAATTTATTTCACCATTATATTGAAAATACTCGATGTTATTTAAACATAATAAAAAACATAGCAATGCTATAATAATAAATTTTTGCGTTTTTTTGTTTCTTATTGAAACCACTAGAATAATTAAGCCAAAATATATAATTATGAAGATGGTCTTGAAATGAGGGAATAATAGTTCAATATTAAAGTATTTGCTTGTGAAAACTGAAATATTCATAAATCCTATAATTAAAAAATTATATAAACCTTGTAAATAAGGAAATAAAACAATTAAGATTGTGAGAGGCAAAATTACCGTTTCCACTAAAAATATTGCAAGGACATTAGATAATGGCGACAATATATTAATACTATTATTTATATTTATTGTAAGCGGCAGAGAAATTATTTGCGATAATGCGGAAATAATTAAGCTCTGCTTTATTATAGATTTATCTTTTATTATTGGACTAATCATAACAATCATATAAGAAATTAAGAAACTTAAAATGAATCCGAGGTTATACATATAATATGGATTAATCAATACTAAGGCAATAAAAATTATTGATATGATGTCAACTGAACTTAGCATTAGTTTTAAACGTTTATTAATTACTAAAAACAAATACATCAAAGTTGCTCTAAGAATTGAAGGACTAAAATTAGTAACTACATTATATATAAGTAAAAATAAACAGATTAATAATTCAATGTATCCATCTTTTATTTTAAAATATCGAAAGAGCGATGTTAGGAGTAAAACAAATAAAGTGATATGTGATCCTGAAATCGCAAATAAATGAAATGTCCCATTCATTATTAACGATTCTCTGAAGTCTTCACTAAAACCAGAATCATCTCCTAGAATTAAACCCAATACAAATTGTAAAGTTTCTTTATCATAGTTGTTTTTAAAATAATCATAAAACTTTTGTACAAACACCGCTAAAGTAAATTTACTTCCTGTTGTTATTATTTCATTGGCTCTTATTACTCCTATGATATGATTATGTTTCAAATAAGCCCCATAATCGAACTCACCTTCGATTTTAATTGGCGGAGTAGAGACAAACTCACCCTCAACATTTATTATCATTCCAACCCTTAAATCACGAAAGTCATAATCATATATATATAATTTACCTTGCTTAGATTTTATTAAAATTCTATTTGCATAATCAAAATTCCTAATTTCTTCAATTGAACCACTTACACTACTATCATTAAACTTTGGACGAGTTTCTAATATATAATAATGGGTGATAAGTAGAATATTTATAATCATCATGAAGTAAAATAATGCTTTCGACAATTTCCTCATCCAAAATAAATAAATTATTAGAATTAATAGATATATGTATTCATTAATACTTAAGAGTATTAGAACTACATTAACTGCAATTAAAAAATAATTGTTTTGTAATTCTTGATATACTCTATTGTTTTTTATCTTTAATATGGAGAAATTAAACCTTGCTTTTAAAGACATATATTGTTTTTTATATTTTCAAAAATCGTCTTGGAGATTCCACTCACATTTAATAAGTCATCAAGTTTTTTAAAGCCACCATTAGCTTCCCTAAAGGTTATGATATTCCTAGCTTTTGCTTCACCGATACCCGTTAGGCTCATTAATTCATTTAATCCGGCATTATTAATTGATATTAAAGCCGGTTCTTTTATTATGATTTCATTATTAGTTTTTGCTTTAATAACGATGACCATACCATCAGTAACTTTTGCGACTAAATTAATATTATCAAAATCAGCTTTTTTTGTAAAACCACCACATAAATTAACGACATCATTTATGCGATCATCATTATTCATTTCATATATTCCGGGTCTAATGACTTCCCCAGAAATCTGGACAAGAATTCTATCATTTTCTTCCACAATTATAGATGGTGTTCCCTTAATTTCACTTTCCTTGTAGCTCATATTATTTATTATAATCCCAATTCCAATCATAATAACAATGGAAATACTTATTAAAATTTTCTTTCGCATTCATATATCCCTCCAACTATATATTAGCGTGAATATATCTTTATTACTTAAAAAAAGATTAGTCTCCTAATCTTTTCTCTTTCTTCTTCTTATATAAATATGTCCCTAACAAATATAAACCTAATACTAAAAGCACAATTGTAATTTCCAGCACAGCAAATTCAATAAAGAATTCATTGGATAAAATTCTAACTAACATCATATTATCGACTCCCGGAAACTCAGTATAATTAGAAACAGACCCAAAAAATGAATCTTCAAATTTCTGGGGATTTGGAAAGATAATATGATGAAATATCCTAAAAGCAAAAGGAAAATCAATTATTGCCACAATTCCAATTACTAAAAATATTGCGACAACAACTAAAATCGTTCTAAGTGAATACTTAAATAATATATCTTTATATTCAGCACGTTTTACATAAATATAAACAGCTAAACAAACAAATAATATAAATATAACTACTAATGCCATTTGAAATGTTTGTAGTAATGCTTTCACATCTTCCATATGATATATTGCTTGATTTGAAAAGACAATTTCTTTATTAATTTCAAAATAAAAACTATCCCAGTCAGTAAATAAAAATCTAATTATATGTTGTGCAATCCTTTTTAACTCTTCAGATGAATATCCCGTATAGCTCGAAGTTCCATATTTATCAAATACATATTCATAAAAACTTACTGATTTTGCTAGGGGAAAGAGAATCAGGAAGATTACTGTTATTATTAGAGTGATTGTAAATACGATAGTGATAATTTTCTTATTTCTCATGCTTTTTATGTTTTCCATGATACACCTCAAAATATAATATATTCTAACACAATTTAATTATTTTATCAAGAAGAGTAAGTTATATAAATAAAAAAACTACAAATGTTTGTAGCTTTTTTATACAACTATTCAGACATTGCTTTGACCTTTTGAACGATTTTGTTCTTTTCTCGTTTAATATCATCCATATAATGAGTTTTATCCAAGAAGATCATAACGGCCGTTGAAGTTGCAGCTCCAATCAAAAAGAATGATAAAGCTTTACTCATAAGATCACCTCATTTTATTTGTGTTTTCGCACAATAATATTATTGACTATCTACATAAAATCATAAGGTGAAATATTTTCCATATTCTGTTCATCATCTATTTCTTTTACTTGTGGATTTTTAAAAATTTCTTGAATGCGATCAACTAATTTTGTTTTTCGCGAATCTTCTGTTTCAACGATTCCTTTTCTTAAAGCATCAAAATTTCCAATTAAAAACAAGTTTTGTTTTGCTCTTATTACGCCAGTATATATTAACTTTCTTTTCAGCATATTATAATATTTAAAACTAAAAGTCATAATCACGACAGGAAATTCACTTCCCTGCGATTTATGTATTGATATCGCATAAGCTAGACTCAAATCATCTAATTCTTCTTTTTCATAATGAACTAATCCGAAATCATACATTACGGCAAGGTTTTCAAATTTATCTTTATTTCGCGTAATATACATGATATAACCAATATCACCATTCATTACTTGTTTTTCACTGCGATTAACTAATTGGATAACTTTATCATTCGTTCTAAATCTCTTTCCAAAATTAATAAATTCATCATCATTAGGATTGAAGCGATCCTGCATATAATGGTTAATTGCATCAATTCCAACTGTTGATTTATACATTGGTACTAAAATTTGAATGTCCTTAATTAAGTCATATCCGTCATTAATTGAGTTTGTTACTACTTCATCAATTTCTGTGAGGATATCATCATCATGGCAACGAATAAAACGACGATCATGTTTATTATCAAAAATATCTGCTGGTGCCATACCTTGATTAATATTGTATGCAAGGGAAATAATTGAAGAATCACTTGCTTGACGATGGATTTTATCTAATTTTATTGTTGTAATTTCTTTTGATTCTACTAAATCTTGCAAGACATTACCAGGAGATACTGAAGGTAACTGATCAGCATCACCAACAATTACAATTTTAGTATTTGGTGTCAAACAAGAGAATAAATAAGATGCTAAAACAATATCCACCATTGAAAACTCATCAATTATTAAAAGATTTAAATTCAATGGAATATCTGGAGTTATTGCAAAGCGATTGCCACCTGTATATCCTAATAGACGGTGAATTGTCATCGCATTATGTTTAGTTACTTCTTTTAGTCTTTTACTAGCTCTTCCAGTTGGAGCGACTAACCCAATCCTATCTCTAATTAATTCACTGCCATCAAACATTTGAATATAAGTATCAATAATCCCTTTTATGATTGTTGATTTACCAGTTCCTGGCCCTCCAGTAATAATGACGATTGGTTCCATTATTGCTTTTTTTATTGCTTCTAATTGGAGTTCTGTATATTCAATATCATTTTTCGCCATTACAAGACTTAATACTTGTGATAGGTTTTTATCTTTATATTCGGTATTTCCATTTTGTAAGAACTGGTGAATTAATCTCGCTAAAGAATATTCACATAAATATGTCTCATAATCAAAGACATTTTTATCTTCACCTAAAACTATTTTTTTATCATTTACTAATTCATCAATTAGTTCAAGATAATTATCTTTGTTTAGAATTTGTTCTCCATCATTAGCAATTTTTATAGCAGCAATATATAAATCATTTCCTGAAATATATGTGTTTCCTTCCGAATTAAGATAATTATTTAAAACATATATAATTAATGCTTTTAGGCGTTTAGGATTGTCTTTTTTTATTCCCATGCTCATAGCAATATTATCAGCACGAATAAAGCCAATTCCATGGATTAAATCAATTAAATGATATGGATTTTCTTTAATCGTATCATATCCTTTAAAGCCCAATGTTTTAATAATTTTTGTTGCTAGGTTTAGAGTAATTCCTAAATTCAATAAATCTACTAATTGTTTTTCATTTGTCTGGTTAATTAATAGATTTTCATATATTGTGTTTTTTTGTGTTTCCGTTATATCTACTTTATCTAATGAACTTCGATCTTTTGTAATTAATTGTAAACAATCTTTTCCTAGGGCATCAAAAACTCTTGTCGCAATTGCCTTTCCAATTCCGGGAAAATATTCACTTGATAAATAAGTAATTACGCCTTCTTTTGTTTTTTCATTCAAACGTTCATATGATTTTGCTCTTAATTGTAAGCCATAACTTGAAGTTTCAAAATCTCCTGTAAATTGGAATTCTTCATCAAGAATTGGTCGTCGATCAAAATTTGTTAGAACTGTTAGAATATTTGAAAAAAGAATTTCACGATATTTTACAACATCTTTATCTTTAAAATCTAGTTTGATTTTGATTATTCCAAATCCTGAAGATTCATCATAATAAACAACTTTTGTGACAACACCTTTTATGACTTCCATTAATATTGCCTCAATTCGTCATCCATATAGACTTTATCAATTGTTCCCCCACCTAAACATATTTCGCCGTCATAAAAGACTGCCGCTTGTCCGGGAGTAATTGCTTTAACTTTATCCA
>ENA-UOOR01003985-UOOR01003985.1-fermentation-metagenome-genome-assembly--contig:-NODE-3985-length-12201-cov-2.718096_pt1 | contig 12201 bp, 11 predicted proteins | sample MGYA00245780_ERZ724029 | MGnify/ENA primary metagenome ERZ724029 (study PRJEB28704, sample SAMN03018315) | fermentation metagenome | biome: anthropogenic terrestrial biome; feature: soil; material... | reverse complement strand
GACTAAGAGCACACCGGAAGGTGCTAGGGATTACCTGGTTCCTTCACGTGTTAATCCCGGTAATTTCTATGCTTTGCCTCAGTCACCACAGCTATTCAAGCAACTGCTTATGGTTAGTGGGTTTGATCGTTATTACCAGCTAGCACGCTGCTTCCGGGACGAAGACTTACGAGCTGATCGGCAACCTGAGTTTACGCAGATAGATATAGAAATGTCTTTTGTGGGAGAAGCTGATGTGCAGCGTTTGGCTGAAGGTATGGTTCGTGAGGTGTGCAGCGAGGTGCTCGGCCTAGATGGAGCCAGTATTGATTTTCCGCATCTGACCTATGACCAGGCGATGGCACGCTATGGGTCAGACAAGCCCGATCTACGCTTTGGCCTAGAACTGGTTGACGTTACTGAGGTAGCCAAGAAAAGTGACTTTAAGGTTTTCCAAAATGCAGCTTGTGTCAAAGCAATCAATGCCAAAGGTGCTGCTAAACGTTTTTCTCGCAAAGACATCGACAAAGAGGCAGAATATGTGGCTCGTTATGGGGCGAAAGGTTTAGCCTGGATAGCTATTGAGGCTGACGGTGTACGCTCGCCGATTGGCAAGTTTTTTACAGATGAGGTAATGGCGGAGCTGCAAGGCCAACTAGCAGCCGAGCCAGAAGATTTGCTGCTCTTTGTAGCAGACGAGCCTAGGGTTGTTGCTGATGCACTGGGGGCGCTACGTATTCGTCTAGCAGAGCTACTAGACTTGATCCCGCAGGATACCTACAAGTTCCTCTGGGTAACTGATTTTCCCTTACTGGAGTGGGACGGTGATCAAGAGCGTTTTGTCGCCCTACACCACCCATTCACTTCCCCCAAAGATGATGACCTCGTATTGCTGGATTCTGATCCTGGGCGGGTACGAGCTAAGGCGTATGATCTCGTGTTAAATGGCATAGAGCTCGGCGGTGGTAGCATTCGTATTCACCGTCGGGATGTGCAGGAGAAGATGTTCCGAGCCATTGGCATGGATATGGCTGAGGCCAATCAGCAATTCGGCTTTTTGCTTGAGGCATTTGAATATGGTACTCCACCTCACGGTGGGATCGCGTTCGGCTTAGATCGCTTTGTCATGTTGCTAGCTGGCCGACCTAGCATTCGTGATGTGATTGCTTTTCCTAAGACAACTAGTGCTACCGACTTGATGACTCAGGCTCCCAGCCCTGTCGCAGCTCAGCAGTTGGCTGAATTAGGTATTAAGCAGAAGTAAGAGAACAGGACAACCACTTGGAAAAAATGTGAAATTACTACTTGCGTTGGTGACTGTTCTGTGTTAAGATTTTGTTAGAAATAGAGCGATTCTAATACTTGCTGCTTCTGCTGATTGGTAACTACTGCTTGTTGTTTGCGCTCAGGCAAGGTGATACAATTAGTTCAAGCACAACACGACTACAGCTTTTCTGCTGTGTACGTGGGTTCGGTCTGTTTTGAACCAACACATTAACATTGGGAGCCGGGTCCACCGCGGCGTACATGCCCGCTTTTATTACGGGACATATAAAACGGTGGCATGGTGCCCGCCCTGCGAAAGCGGGTTTCAAAAACGGAAAGGGCTCACGGCATGGTGGATAATATGCCTGGCGAGGTAAGCACCTCGCCTTTTTGTTATTATGGGCAGGAGAAATTGAGTAAATGGAGAACAAAATACATGTTTGCTAAGTACGTGGGTAGCTTGGCTAAATGCTAAGAAAGGCGGGTTATAAATGCAACAGACTGGAGAAGTTATCTCAAGCACTGCGCAAAGTGCTCAAGTGCGTATTGTGCAAAACTCGGCTTGTGCTAGCTGCGGTAAATGCAGTACGGGCCATGAGTCACGTTCGATGGTTGTATCTGCCCGCAACTTGGTAGCTGCTCGTCCCGGCGACCGAGTAATTCTATCCATGTCTGAGCATGCTGTGCTACAGGCTGGTCTTTTGGTTTATGCACTGCCCTTGGTGGCTTTGTTCATCGGTGCATTTACGGGCCAGTTATTTGCAGGTCAGGCAGGTGCTTTGCTAGGAGGTTTTGGCGCATTAGCTTTAAGCTACCTGTTGTTGCACTATTTCTTAGAGCCTCGTTTAGAACAAGGCTCTAAGTTTAGTATTGCTATTGTACAAGTCATTGATGAAGAAGAGGAGGCCAACAGTTGTGTCAGAGATAACAGTTACAACCAGCAATTTTGAAACAGAGGTACTCAAGGCGAACCGCCCTGTCTTAGTAGACTTTTGGGCAACATGGTGCGGACCATGCCGGATGGTCAGTCCAATCCTAGCGGAGTTAGCGGGAGAGATGGCTGACAAGTTTACACTAGCCAAGCTTGATGTTGACGCTGAGCCCACGATTGCGGCAAGGTATCAAATCATGAGTATCCCGACTATGGTTCTGTTTAAAGATGGCAAAGAAGTAACCCGCGTAATGGGCGCAATGCCGAAGGCAGCTATCAAACAGCGCATTGATGCCTATTTGTAGCACCAAACCTAAGGGGGAGAGATAGTGCGCTACATTGATTTGCGTAGTGATACGGTTACCTTACCTAGTGAAGAGATGCGGAAAGCTATGTATGCGGCCGAGGTTGGCGATGATGTTTATGGAGAAGATCCGTCAATACGGCGCTTAGAAGAGTTGATGGCAGAGAGAACCGCCAAGGATGCAGGCTTGTTTGTAACTAGCGGTACCCAAGGCAACCTTGTCGCTCTCTTGTCACATTGTGGGCGTGGCGCAGAAGTGATTTTGGAGGAGGAAGCCCACATCTTTTACTACGAGGTGGGTGGCATGTCTGCTCTGGGCGGACTCGTTCCGGTTAGAGTAAAGGGTAAGCATGGCGCCTTGCAGCCGGAGGAGGTGCGCGCCGCCATTCGGGCAGAAAACATTCATTATCCAGTCACTGGCCTGATTTGTTTAGAGAATACGCATAACCGAGCCGGTGGTACTGTGACCAGTATTCGGCAGATGCAAGCAATTGAAGCGGTAGCGCGCGAATTTGGACTACCGATACATATGGATGGCGCTAGGTTATATAATGCGGCAATTGCGCTAGCGCAACCATTGGCTGCTGTTGCAGAGCCGGTGGATAGTGTTAGTATTTGTCTTTCCAAAGGATTAGGCGCACCGGTTGGTTCAGTGCTCTGTGGTTCTCATGAGTTCATTGCAGTGGCACGTAAGTATCGCAAGATGCTGGGAGGGGGGTTGCGCCAGGCGGGAGTTCTGGCAGCAGCCGGCATTTATGCCCTTACGCATAACGTAGAACGTTTAGCCGATGATCATGCCAACGCTCGCTATTTGGCTGAAGGTTTGCAGAATATACCCGGTGTCACAATTGATATGCAGACTGTGCAAACCAATATTGTGATTTGTGATGTTGCGGGTACCGGGTTCAGTGCAGCCCAAGCGGCAGCTCGTTTTCTGGAACAAGGTGTGAAGGCGAATGCCTATGGAAGCAGTAGGATTCGTTTCGTGACTCACCTCAATGTCTCGCGTGCGGACTGTGTTTTGGCGCTCCAACGTATACAATTGGCTCTAGCCAGGTGACCTGAGTGGATATATTCGAGCATAATCGTAGTGAAATTGGTAAGAAACAAGCTCCCTTATCTGAACGTATGCGTCCCCGTAGTCTGGATGAGGTAGTCGGCCAAGAACACATTATTGGTGAAGGCCGCCTGTTGCGTCGGGCAATTTTGGCAGATCGTATGAGTTCGCTTATTTTCTACGGGCCCCCGGGCACAGGGAAGACAACCCTTGCCCGGGTTATTGCTAATACGACCAAAATGGACTTTCAGCAGCTGAGCGCAGTAACAGCTGGCGTAGCCGATATTAGGCGGGTAGTAGCCGATGCTGAGGAGCGGTTAGGTATGCTAGGGCAGGCAACTATCCTATTCGTCGATGAAATTCATCGCTTTAACAAGTCACAGCAGGACGCCCTTTTGCCTCATGTTGAGGCCGGCACAATTGTACTAATCGGTGCTACTACTGAGAACCCCTATTTTGAGGTTAATGCGCCACTACTGTCTCGCTCGCGTGTTTTCCGTTTACAGCCTCTCAGCGATGATGAACTGCGTACTGTTCTCTCTACTGCGATTGAAGATAGAGAGCGGGGTTTAGGGCAGTTTGAGGTTCTTATGGATGAGGCAGCTCTTGATCATTTTGTCCATGTGGCGGATGGTGATGCTCGTTCGGCCTTAAATGCGCTCGAGCTGGCCGTGTTGACGACAGAGCCTGATGCGCAAGGTGTAAGGCAGATCACGGTTGAGGTAGCCGCGGAGTCGATGCAGCAGAGGGTATTGGCTTATGACAAACATGGCGATCAGCATTATGATACAGTCTCAGCTTTTATTAAGTCTATGCGCGGCAGTGATCCCGACGCGGCGCTTTACTGGTTGGCTCGCATGATCAAAGCCGGTGAAGATCCCGCTTTTGTGGCACGGAGGATTATTATCTGTGCAGCTGAGGATGTAGGCAACGCTGATCCACATGCTTTGTTGGTAGCATTAGCCGCCGCTCAAGCCGCAACCATGATAGGCTGGCCGGAAGCGCGCATACCGCTTGCGCAAGCTGTTACTTACATTGCCTGTGCTCCGAAAGGCAATGCAGTAGTGCAGGCGATCGATGCAGCGCTTGCCGATGTAGAAGCAGAGAAATACGCAGGCGTACCTAAACATCTGCGAGATGCGAGTTACAAAGGGGCCGCAAAATTAGGCCATGGGCAAGGATACAAATACCCGCATGATTTTCCCGGTCATTTTGTCCCTCAGCAGTATTTACCGGTGAATTTGAGCGATCGGCTATACTATCGCCCCAGCATGAGCGGTTATGAGAAGATCCACCGCGAGAGGTTAAAGCATTGGCATGGTGAGCGGGGGGATGCTAAAGATGAGCAATGAAGCAATGCCTGAGATGTATATCACTGTGGCTCGCGCGGTACGTGTGCGTGTACCGGTTGGTTTGTGTCGTTTCTTCGCCTCAGTGAAAGAGATACATGATGAGGCCGAAGCTAAAGAGTTCATTGAAGCTGTGAGTAAGGAACTTGCCGATGCGAACCATCATGCCTGGGCTTATCGTATTGGTTTTGGCGATCAATCTATTAGCCGGTCGAGTGATGCTGGGGAACCAGTGAATACGGCTGGGCCCCCAATGTTGCAGGCAATTGAAGGTAGGGAGCTAACCAACGTAGTGGTCGTAGGTACGCGCTACTTTGGTGGAGTCAAATTAGGCGTCGGTGGACTAATCAGGGCTTACCGTGATACTGCGGTTGCAGGTTTGGAGGCAGCAGGCATACGGAAGGAAATCATAATGATTCCGATAATCGTGCATAATGTTGATTATGCCTATTTAGGCGATGTACTACGCGAGGTAGAAAGCTGCCGGGGTAGTATTGATACGCTGGACTATGGGGAACAGGTAGCAATAATGGCGAGTGTTCGCCCTTCCGACGTAGCAGCATTGCGAAATCGCGTTACGGATATTACTCGGGGTCAAGGGGAACTGGAGGTATTGCAATGACAACTGAGGGCACAGGCAAAGTTCTGGTTGCCATGAGTGGTGGTGTGGATAGTTCCGTGGCCGCTCTGCTTCTGCGGGAGCAGGGTTACGATGTTTACAGAGCTACCATGCGTCTATGGTCTTCGGAGATAGCCGATGCGGCAGCCGGCGGTTGTTGTTCACTATCAGCAGTCGAAGATGCACGTCGGGTAGCAGGTCTGTTTGGAATCCCGTTCTACGTACTCAATTTTCGTGAGGCTTTTCGAGCGCAAGTTGTGGATGAATTCATTGCAGAATATCGGGCGGGACGCACTCCCAACCCTTGTATTGCCTGCAACCGCTATATGAAATTTGATATGTTCTTGCAGAAGGCTTTGGCTTTGGGCTTTGACTATATCGCCACCGGTCATTACGCCAAGCGGCAGTTCGACGCGGAGCATAGTCGTTATTATCTGGAAATAGCTAGTGATGAGCAAAAAGACCAGACTTACGTGTTATATAATATCACTCAAGACCAGTTACCTCATATTTTGTTCCCTCTTGGAGATCTGCACAAGCCAGAAGTGCGCGAAATTGCGCGACGTAACCAGTTACCGACAGCTGAAAAGGCCGAAAGCCAGGAGATCTGCTTTATTCCTGATGATGATTATCGCCGCTTCCTGACTGAAGAGGCAGGGCTGCAGAATCTGCCGGGAGATATCGTCACCTTGTCGGGGCAGGTTGTCGGTCATCATGCCGGTATACATAATTTTACTATTGGACAGCGCCGTGGTATCGGCTTAACCTACGCCGAACCACTGTATGTAATTGCCATTCGATCGGAACAGAATCAAGTGGTGGTCGGTACTAAGGATGAGGTCTGGTCACGGCGTCTTGTGGCCAATAATATCAACCTACTTTACTGGCCGCCTGCTGACGATGCTGGTTTGAGTGCCAAAATTAGGTACAGCGCCCGGCAGGTGCCTTGTAGCGTTGAGTTGCTGCCTGACCGACAAATGCGCGTCATTTTCGAGCACCCGGTGCGTGCCGCTACTCCAGGGCAAGCTGTTGTCATTTATTCCGGGCGCAAACTAGTGGGCGGCGGTACCATTCAAGACGTAGGTCAATAGCGACTAAATCTAGGGTCACAGCGAATCATGCCTGTGACCTTTTGCTCATTCATAAGGTATGCTAGCGCCACAACAGGGCAACAATATGCATGGGTGGCGTTCGCTTCACCTAGATGCATCATGAACGGGGGCGGCAGTGTGTATAGAGCAAAGCATCTGATTGGTCTCCCGGTTGTTAATGTGGCCACTGGTGAACGATTAGCCTCGGTACGTTCCCTCGTTATCGATTTGGTAAGCGGGCATTTGCAGGCATTGGTTGTACACAAGGGCAGTCTTTTTCGCGAACCTCAAGCTTTAAAATTGACGCAACTACATGCAATGGGGCAAGACGCTATCTTAGTGAAAGATGGAGAGAAGACGATACCATTACCTACGTTGTTAGGACAGCTGCCCAATGCTAGCACAGAGGATAGGCTTTTTGGCAGACAAGTGCTAACAGCAGCCGGTAAAGTGCTAGGCGCGCTTGAGGATGTCTTCTTTGACCCGGTTAACGGTTCCATTTCTCACTATATGCTTGCCGACGGACTACTGCAAAGCCTCTTGCAGGGACCAGCTATCATGCCAGCTCCCAAGCAGCCGGTCATTGGTGAAGAGCATGTGATCGTGCCGGAAAACCCCGAGTGGGATGCGGATCAACTGACCATGAGTATTAGTTCGCTGGATTGGCAATAGAGAGGTGTTCACGTTTGGATATGTGGTTTTGCCCTAATTGTAACAGTCGAGCAGTCGGCAAGGTTGGCCAAGAGCATTACTACTGCTCCGATTGCTGCGTTGAGTTTGCTAGGCGTAAGGATGGAGTTGTGCTATTTGAGGTAGCGGACGACGGCACCCTGGTAGCTTTCGCTACTTGCCAACCTACTATTTGATACGATTCGCAAGGAGGGATCTGTTGATGCGGCGAGGTTTGATAGCAGGCCTAATTGTAGGCGGGTTGCTCGGGACATACTATGGTATGTCACTAAACAGCAAAAGTGAGCAGCGTTTACAGCGTATGGCCGACGATTTCCTGGATCGTAGTGGCGACATGATGGATAGGGTCAAAGATAGGGCATCGCGCATGATGCCAAGTATGCACTAAGAGTATAGTAGAGGATAGAACTGGCCAATCTGCTCAGCGGATTGGCCAGTTCTTTTGAAAAAAGGTTTTTGAGTCAGGAGCTTTAGGTTATAATGGATTTATGGTGCCAGCAATTACCGTACAGAATTAATGAACATTTCACTTGTATCAATGTAAGGGAGGCGGTAGAGTGGACGGTTTCAGCTTCTTGCCCAACCCACGTACCCTTTTGCTCTGGGTGGGTACGGCTATCGGTTTGTTCTTTCTCTATAGCATGAGGGAACAAATCTTGCCGGCTATTACTCCCTTCTTGTTTGCACTGTTGTTGGCCTATCTCTTATCTCCTTTTGTCGAGGCGCTTGAGAAACGCAAGGTGCCCCGTACCTTAGCGATCTTAATCATCTATAGTCTTTTTATTGCTGGACTGATTATGGCGGGTGTGTATGGCATTCCTGCTATCGTTAATGAAGTAAACGTGTTGATTAAGCAGTTACCAAGCCTAACTGAACAAGTGCAGAGCTTTATCTCTGGGGCACAGGAGCAATTTGATCTCTTTAATCTACCGCCAACGGTAACTGAGACACTGCAGAGTAATTTGCTTAAGTTACAGGGCTATCTAGATCGCTTGCTCAATGCTATTCCCCAGTTCATTGTCGACCTGTTTGGGCGTATGGTAGCTATCATCTTGATTCCTATTCTATCGTTTTATATGTTAAAGGATATCGAGTTGATCAAGAAAAGCTTGCTGAATTTGGCTCCCGGTGGGCATAGAGGCCGCATAATTGCTCTCTTTAGTCGTATCGACGACAAACTGGGTGCCTGGATTAGAGGGCAACTGACTGTCGGATTCATTGTCGGCTTTCTAACTTTCATTGGGCTGGAGATTGTCGGTATGGACTTCGCTCTTGTTCTAGGCCTCTTGGTAGGCATTACGAACATTATTCCTTACTTTGGTCCGATCATTGGGGCTATCCCAGCCTTGTTTTTGGCTTTGCTCCGCTCGCCGCTTATGCTGCTGAAAGTGTTGATAGTTCAGGTAGTTGCTCAGCAGTTAGAGAGTAACCTCATTACGCCGCAGGTGCTAGGCAGGCAGCTAGGCTTGCATCCATTACTTATTATTTTTGCCTTATTGCTCGGCGCTCAGTTTGGCGGCATCGCGGGCTTGTTGTTTGCAGTCCCGGTAACAGCTGTCTTGCGTGAGGTTATTGCATTCTGGAGGGAACAAGTATGAGTTTAGTGCCTGGAACTCCCGCTCAACCTGAGGGAGATAGATTGAAAACAGGAGGAATATTGACGCCGCGCTTGCTCAACTGGCTGTTGGCGGCTGTGGCGGTCATTGGCCTCTATACCATTCGTTTCAAACTAAGTGTTGCATTGGCCCCCTTCTTACACGCTCTGCTATTGGCCTACCTACTTGCTCCCTTGGTGGCTTACTTGCAGGAGCGCAAATTTCCCAGAACCATGGCTATTTTGGTTGTATATCTGCTACTTATGGTTAGCTTAATTCTACTAGGGATTTTTGTGATACCAAATATCGTTACTCAGATTAGTAGTTTAGCTAAGCAGCTGCCCAGTTTTTTTGTCCGTGCACAGGAGATGCTATATCAATTGGGTGATCAGTACGAGCGTATTAACTTGCCTCCGGCTGTAATTGACTATGTTGTTGAATATGTAGAGGCGAGCCTAGCACGTTTGCAGGGTAGTTTAGATAAGCTCCTAGATGTCTTAGGTCAGTTTATTGTGAGTGTATGTAGCAGTGCAGTTTTTGTTGTTTTGGTACCCATTTTAGCGTTTTACATGCTGAAGGATATGGAGAAAATTCAGCACACTTTGCTGAACCTAGTTCCTGTTCGTCAGCAAGAGCAAGTGCTGGCCCTATGTCGGCGTGTTGATTCAAAATTGGGAGCTTGGGTTCGCGGCCAAGTTATGATCGGGTTGCTGACCGGAGGACTCATTTTTATCGGGCTACGCCTAGTGGGTATGGATTATGCTTTGGTGTTGGGGCTGCTGGTTGCTATTTTTAACTTCATTCCTTATTTTGGACCGATCATCGCGGCAACTCCAGCAGTTTTGCTGGGCTTGTTACGCTCGCCCACCTTGGGGATAAAAGTGCTTGCCGTGCAGGTTATTGTTCAGCAGTTCGAAAGCTCATTTCTCGTGCCGCATATTTTGGGCCGAGAGCTCGGGTTGCATCCCTTACTGATTATTTTCGCACTCTTGCTGGGGGCTCAATTTGGTGGGATTCTCGGTATGGTCTTGGCAGCGCCAATTGCTGCTATTCTATTTGATTTGGTCAGTGCTTGGCGGCATGTACCTGGTGAGGCTGACTAGTTGACAACCGCCAGGCGCTTTCGGTATGATTGGGGCAGTTAATAAAGTGATGAAGGGTCGAGACATTGAGTTTCCTAGTCAGAGAGAGGCCTGCCTAGTGGCGCTGTAAGGGCCTTCTAGCGAGCTGATGTCGGCCAACCCCGAGCGGGCAAGTTATAATTGCCACGGCCGCAACCGTTATCTGCACCATGAGCGATTCCTAACAAGGAATAAGCAGGGTGGTACCGCGAGTTACTCTCGTCCCTGATTGAGGGACGGGAGTTTTGTTTTTATATCTTAAGTGGGAGTTGATTAGTTGATGTACATGGCAGAAACAGAAACGTATGCGTCTGGACGAACTGTCGGCATTGTTGTTGCTATGCAGCAGGAATTCGATGCTATTCGTCGGGTGTTAATCCCAGAGGCGCCTGTTGTGACTCGGCAATATTCTCAGGTTGCTGTTGCTGCACAGGCAGGCATAACATATGCAATTATTCAGTCTGGGGTTGGTACTACTAATGCAGCTATCGGCACCTGTGATTTGCTGCAGCACTTTAGGCCACAATGGGTGCTTAACTTGGGCACGGCAGCTCTTATTTCAGATCCAACCGGTGCATTGCGTATGGCAGATGTGCTAGTTGGTGAGCGCCATTGCCAGTGGGATCTCGATTTAGGGGGGCCGATCACATCTACCTGGACAGCCAAGCGCAGCTATGTTGATGTGCTGCAGATTAACTGTCTGTATCCAGACGCCATGCTTTTGCAGGCTGCCAAGGGACTCAGCTCAGGTCAGAATTCCCAATTAGGGGGCGCTCACTTTTTCTCAGGCAACTCGTTTTTTGTGAGTGATGAACAGCATAGTGTGCTGCCTTCCGCAGCAGCTGCTATGGCCGTCGATATGGAGAGCTTTGCCGTAGCTCAAGTTTGTGCTCGCAAAGCAGTTCCATTTTTGTGTATGCGGGGGATTACTGATACCGGCACAGCCAGTGCTAACCAAGATTTTTACGCCAATGTTAAGGCTGCCAGCCAAGCTGTTGCAGTACTGGCCAGGCGGCTAGTTCAATCTTTGTAGATAGAGGGGGAATCATAATGCAAAAGAAGACCACTAATCAGTTGCGTCGTTTATTCTTTGATTTTTTCACCGGCAAAGCGCACGATATTTTGCCCAGTGCGCCTTTAATTCCCAAGGATGATCCGACTTTACTCTGGATTAATGCCGGTATGGCTCCACTTAAGCCCTTTTTTGCGGGCCAGCAGTTGCCCAATAACCCACGGATGGCTAGTTCGCAGAAGTGCATTCGTACTAACGACATTGAAAATGTGGGAAAGACAGCCCGGCATCATACTTTCTTTGAAATGCTAGGTAGTTTCTCTATCGGTGATTACTTTAAAGAAGAGACGCTGGTTTGGGGTTGGGAATTCCTGAAGGATGTAGTTGGTTTACCGGAAGAGCGCATGTATGCGACCATTCATCCAGATGATGAAGAAGCACGCCACATTTGGCTTGAAGTCATTGGTTTGCCCCCCGAGCGCCTAGTTGAAGATCCAGAAAACTTCTGGGACATCGGCCCCGGCCCTTGTGGCCCTAACTCTGAAATTTACTTTGATCAAGGTCCGGAATTTGGCTGTGGCTCGCCCAATTGTGGAGTAGGCTGCGACTGTGACCGTTACCTAGAGGTCTGGAACCATGTGTTCTCGCAGTATAACCATGGCAAGGATGGTAGCTATACTCCGTTACCTAACAAGAACATAGATACGGGCATGGGATTAGAACGCTTAGCGGCTGTGGTACAAGGGGTTAGCTCCAACTTTGAAATAGATGTGTTCCAGCCTATCATGCAAGAGATCGAGTGTCTCTCAGGGCAAAAGTGGCGTGAATTCACTATGGCTTTCAATGTAATTGCCGACCATGCTCGCGCTGTTACTTTCGCCATTAACGACGGAGCCTTGCCGGCTAACGAGGGTCGTGGCTATGTTATTCGACGGTTGATTAGACGCGCCGTTCGGTTTGGTAAAACACTTGGTCTAAACTCGCCTTTCCTCTACAAGCTGGTCCAAGCAGTGATAGCTGCTATGGAAGATGGTTATCCTGACTTGCGGGCCAACCAAGAGTTTATTGAAAGAGTCATCCGCATCGAAGAAGAACGTTTCCACGAGACACTTGACGAGGGCGTTAGCTTGTTGAACAGCTTGCTAGCCGATCTCAAAGCCGCTGGCAATACTCTGCTCGATGGGCAA
>ENA-UOOR01003984-UOOR01003984.1-fermentation-metagenome-genome-assembly--contig:-NODE-3984-length-12207-cov-2.374835_pt1 | contig 12207 bp, 12 predicted proteins | sample MGYA00245780_ERZ724029 | MGnify/ENA primary metagenome ERZ724029 (study PRJEB28704, sample SAMN03018315) | fermentation metagenome | biome: anthropogenic terrestrial biome; feature: soil; material... | reverse complement strand
TACATACAACATAGGTCAGTTTATTACAAACTTCGACTGGGAAGAGATGCGTGACGGCTTCAGCTACATAAGAGACGAGAAGGGCAACTTCATTCCAAAGTACCAGATCAACGGTGTATCCATATCTGAGCAGTTTGCCCCCCTAATCATGGCCAACATAGTGTGGAACAACTCGTTGTCGACCCGCTTTGAATACAAGAAAAGCCGCATTATCAACCTGAGCCTCAACAACAACCAGCTTATCGAAAATTACAACGATGAATATGTGGTTGGTCTTGGATACAGGTTTGACAAGATGGATATGATACTGGGCTCTGGCAAGAACGCCAAAAAGCTTTCATCTGACCTTAATCTGAGAGCCGACATCTCGATAAGGGACAACTTCTCAGTTATAAGACGTATTGAGGAAGCAGTCAACCAGCTTACATCAGGTCAGAAGATTACAACTCTAAAGTTTACTGCTGACTATGTGCTTAGTGACAGGTTTAATATGCAGTTGTTTTATGACAGACAGCTAAACTCTCCTTATATCTCAACAAGCTACCCAATCACGAACAGCAGTTTTGGGGTAAACTTCAGATTTTCACTTACTCAGTAGGGTCTGATAAATAATTATGGAAAAACTGACCGTATCATAAAAATTAGTTAATTTTGATTCGTAATCTTATAATTCAGCGTCATGAATATACCTGAAAATTTAAAGTACACTAAAGACCACGAGTGGGTCAGAGTAGAAGGCAACATTGCAACAGTTGGTATTACTGATTTTGCACAAAGTGAACTGGGCGACATCGTTTTCGTTGAAATTGACACCGAAGATGAAGAACTGGCACAGGAAGAGGTTTTTGGTACAATAGAGGCAGTCAAGACAGTCTCTGATCTTTATATGCCCCTGTCGGGAACTATTATAGAGGTTAACGAAAATCTTGAATCACAACCTGAGTTGGTAAATAAAGATCCTTACGACGGAGGATGGATGGTAAAGGTTGAGATCAAGGACAAAGCAGAGATCGACAAATTGCTGTCTGCCGAGCAATACAAAGCCCTGATCGGTTAACAACACTGTTGTACAATTAAAGCATTTAGTCCGCCTCGCCCCAACGAGGCGGTTTTCTTTTCTATCACCAATACTTAAATGGCTTAGCAGCAGCTTCTACCAGGCCTTATACTACCCCGGCAGGCAACCGGAGAGGCATAACAGTCCGGATATTTTATTCTCCCTGCTCCTCCCATTTCTTAAGCAGGTTATAAATAGTTGACTTCCCAATATCAAGTTTAGCAGCAACTGTCTTTACATCATTGTGATACTTTTCAAGATAATGCCTTATTATCTTATCGGAATACTGCTTCATCGTCATCTCCTCACTAAAAAAATCAGCAACTGATGCAGTGCTGTTGAATACAATATGCTCCTCGTCAATTACAGTGGAGTCGGTAAGAACAGCTGCCAGTTCAATAACTGCCTTTAGTTCACGCACATTCCCTGGATAGGGATACTTGAGCAATTTCCTATTGGCTGCAGCACTTAGCTCCTTCTTATCCATCCCATTTATATTACAAAAGTCTGTAAGAAAAATCCCGGCAAGCAGTATTATATCCTTCTTCCTTTCCCGTAATGAAGGTAGGTAGACCGGGATCCCCATCAGACGGAAATATAGATCCTCTCTGAAGCGCCTGGCCCTCACCTCCTCTGCCAGATCGACCGTTGAGCCCGCAATAATTCTCACATTGAGGTCCTTAGACTTTTTACCCTGGGCGGACTTTATACTGCCTGTAAGATAGCTTAGCAGGGAAAATTGCACATCGGCTGGCAAAAGTTCTATATCCTCAATAAATAAGGTCCCGTTGGCAGCCTCAGCAATCTTGCCCGACAAGGGTATTTCACCATCCCTCAGATCCTCGACACCAAAAAGCTCCTCTCTTATCATACCAGGAGGAACAGCTCCCACACTGAAGGATACAAAGGGCATAGCAGCCCTTTCAGAGTTGTAATGTATAGCCCGGGATATCATGCCTTTGCCTGTTCCCTCTTCTCCACACAACAGCACATTTACATTTGCCATCCTACTTGCCTTCTCCATAAGAGCCAAGGCTCTCTTCATGGCTCGACTCTCACCAACTATCTCCTCAAAATCATAATAGCGCTCAGATATCTCAGACCTTAGTTTGCTCAGTTCCTGACTTATCTTAAACTTACTCCTGATATGGCTGATACAATGAAGAAGCCTCTCCCGCACATTCTCATCCTTGGCTATATAGTCATAGGCTCCTAGCTTAAGCATCTGGACAGCAAGCTTGAGGTCATCATGGCCAGAGATAACTATCACCTCGGTCGATGGACTCAAACGTTTAATCTGCCCTAGCAGATCAAGACCAAAATAATCTGGTAATCCTATATCCAGAGTTATGACTTCAGGATGTTCTGAAAGATGTCTGATCAAATCCCCTCCATTAAAAAAAGTGCTGATTACCAATTCTTTCTCTTTCTTGAGAGCATTTGCTATAAGGCTATTAAACAACCTGTCATCCTCAACGACGAATATTTTCATCTCAGGGCTATATGATTCAACTTGATTAACGGTAAATTTAAGTTCTAAAACTAATTAAACTATATTTACCGGGTGGCAAAATAAAAGCCCGAAATCTCTGTTTTATTATTGAATCATTGCCGTTCAGCTGATGCCGATAAGAAAATTGATATTACTCTCAGCCTTGTTTTGGCTCGTTTCCTGCTCAACTCAAAAAAACACCTGGCTGTCAAGGAATCATAATACCATGACTGCCCGTTACAATATTCTGTTCAACGGGGAACAAAGTTTTCAGCGCGGGGAGGAACAACTTAGACAAAATCATCAGGATCAGTTCACAAGTATTCTTCCACTTTTTCCTTATAGCGGTGATGATAAGGCCGGTGCTGTCAAAGGTGATATGGATAATGCAATTGCAAAAGGCCTTAAGGTCATACAGAAGAAAAGTATCACAGTCCGCCCCAAAGGGCGCCCTGACCGCAACAACCCCAGGCAGGTCGCATTTTACAATCAAAGAGAATTCAACAAGGTAGTAGGAAACGCATATATCCTTATCGGCAAGGCTCACCTTTTCAATCATGAATATTACGATGCCCTGACTGCCCTTGATTATGCCTTCAGGGACTTCCCCGGAAAGCCTGTGCAGTATGAAGCTCTCATATGGATGGCAAGAACACGTATCGAGATGGGGGATTTCGAAAATGCACGTATTGTCCTGGACCGTTACGATGCCCTTGGTGATGCTCCGGCAAAGTACTATGCAGATTATATGGCAACCTATGCCGATTACCTCATCCGCTCAGGGCAGTACAACAGTGCCATCCCTTTCGTTGCGGCTGCGGCTGAAGGAGCCCGTGACAAGTGGGACAGATCCAGACGCAACTACATCCTGGCCCAGCTTTATGAAAAAGCCGGTCGCCTTGACAATGCTAAAGATGCGTACCTGAAGGTAGCCCGCTCTTCTCCAGGATATGATATGGAGGTAACAGCCCGGCTTAATGTGATGCTTCTTGAGAGTAAGCTAAACGGCAATATAGGGGAGACAGTCAGGGAATTGGATCGTATGGCCGGACAATTTAAGAACCAAGAGTACAGGGACAGAATCTATATGACAAAGGCCAGGCTTTCACTATATGGACAAGATACGCTACAAGCCCTTGTCAATCTGAGGCTGGCTGCAGGATACAACATTGGTAGCAGGGATCTCCTGGCTGAATCCTTCCTCAACATGGCTGATATATATTTCGACATCCCTGACTACATGGCATCCTATGCTTACTACGACAGTGCTCTGATAAATATCCCCCAGACTCATACCAGACTGGAACAAATCAAATTCAGACACAAGGGACTGAAGCACTTGTCGGCCCATCTTAATACTATTTATACACAGGACAGTCTGCAACGGCTGGCAGCTATGACTGATGAGGAACTAAACTCCTATCTGGAAGCATATGTGGAGGCTGAAAAACAGTCGCGTCTCAACAAGGATATAAGTGGAGGAGGCTCAAATTATAATACAGGTTTCGATCCCCTGCTGCAAAGAAGCATGTCATCCCAAATGTATGGCAGTCAGGACGGACGTGGTGCATGGTATTTCTACAATCCTACCATGGTCACCCTTGGTAAAATGGAGTTTGAAAGACGTTGGGGTCGCAGACCAGCTGAGGATAACTGGCGTCGCTCGGATAAGAGTGCCGTTGCAATTTCCGGCTTCTCACAACCACCAGCTCTTCCAGGTGACCCGGGAGAAAGACCGCAGGACACGCCCGGAGCAGGCACTATTCCAGACGGAGCTCTTGGACAATCTGATGAGCTACCAAGTGTAGACAGGCTCAAATCAACAATTCCCCGATCCAAAGAGGATATTGAAGCATCTCACAAGCTAAAAGGTGAAGCCTACTTCAAAGCAGCCCTTGTTCTGCTGGATTATTTCAATCTGCCTGAACAGGCCATCGTGCTTCTATCTTCTCTGCTCAGTCAATACCCTGATCACGAACTTGCAGAACAGGCCTTGTTCTGGAGCTATAGGGCACAGCTTGCTGCAGGTAATGAACAACAGGCACAGACTGTGGGCTCAACATTGTTGCGACACTTTCCGGACGGATACTATGCTCCTTTTGTGAGAGATCCTGAATATGCCACAAAGCTCTATGAGGCATCAAGGGAACTATATACTAGATACGAGGATGCATACAATGCATATAGGAGCAATGGCTTTGAAGAAGCTTTGTCCCATACATCTTACATCAGAAAGGGCAATCCAGATCCATCCCTGGAACGTAAGGCAATACTATTGTCAGCAATCAGCAACGGAAAACTGGGACAAAAGGATGGTTTTGTTAGAGACCTGAAGGAACTATCAGGAGAATATCCTGAAAGTGCTGAAGGAAAGATGGCAGGAAAATGGCTTGCAATGCTCGATGAAGGTATGCAACCGGCCGCCGGGCCTGTTGCCTATGGGGATGCAAGCGTAAGTGTTGGATTGGCCGGTACAGACGACCCTGGCTCATCTGCCTTCGGACCTCTGTATTCTTTCGAGCCATCATCCACTCACAGCATTTTCGTAGTTGTAGATGCTGATGCCAATATCAACAGGTTGATCTTCAATTTGGCAGACTACAACTTCAATCGCTTCCTGCTTGCAGATTATGAGCTGGAGGCACATACCTTGCCAAATGGTCAAAGACTGATAAGCATAAGCTCATTCAACAATAACCGCGAAGCAATGGATTATTTCTATGCTCTTCGCTCCAATCCCCGCCTGCTGAATATAGGTAATATCAACAGAGCTCTGATAATGACTGCATCTGAAACCAACCTCAAGGTCCTTCTGAAAACGGGAAACCTGGAGGCATATCAGAACTTCTTTACAGAAAATTACCTGTCGGGAAGTGGAGGTTATATAATAGATGTGTTGTACGAAACCCAAAACTAAACAACCCCGGTCTTCTTAGTAAAAACGAAAATCAGAAAGAGGATGGAAAATATACAAAAGTACAGATTACTGTGGGTTGATGACGAAATAGACCACCTAAGGGCTCACCTTCTGTTTCTCGAAGAAAAGGGCTTTACGGTAGATACAGCAACCAACGGCAGGGATGCAATAGATATGCTTTCAGGCGGAGCATATAGTCTGGTATTCCTAGACGAAAATATGCCGGGACTTAGCGGACTTGAAACACTGATGAGAATCAAGGAGCAGAATCCTGCGCTGCCAGTTGTGATGGTTACCAAGAGCGAGGAAGAGGAGATTATGGATCAGGCTATTGGCAGCAAGATCGCCGATTATCTGATAAAACCGGTAAATCCAAACCAGATTCTTTCCTCAATCAAAAAGATTCTGGGTCGCCACAGCCTTGTCAGCAAAAAAGCCACTACTGATTATCAGTCTGTATTCTCAAGGATAGGAATGAGACTCAATGAGAGGCTCATGAGTGGTATGAATTGTACAGGCAACTGGTATTCTGGGAACTTGAGCTGCAGTTTACCGACAGCTCGATGAACGAGGTACTGCTGATGCAAAAAAATGAAGCCAATAAACGCTTTGCAGTTTTTGTAAAGGAAAATTACTCCGACTGGCTCAACAGCGATGATGCACCTATGATGTCGCACACTATGATGAAGCGCAAGGTCCTGCCCATGCTCAAAAAAGGCGGACCGGTTGTAATGATAGTTATAGACAATTTCAGATTTGACCAGTGGGAGGTAATTAAAAGGGAAATAGCTCCATTCTTCAGTTTCGCAGAAGATGAGCTGTATTTCAGCATCCTTCCTACTGCTACACAGTTTGCACGTAATGCTATCTTTTCAGGTTTGCTTCCACTCAATATAGCCAGAATCAGGCCTGACCTCTGGGTTGAGGATGACGAAGAGGGAAGCAAAAACCAACATGAGGAAGAGCTAATAAAGGATTATTTTGCAAGGGTTAGGGAACCTTTCAAGGTATGGTATGAGAAAATCAACGATTCCGATTCAGGAAAGAAGCTTCTCGACAATTACAAACGCTTCAGGGAAAATGATCTGTCGGTAGTTGTGATAAACTTTATTGACATGCTGTCGCATGCACGTACAGAACTCAAGATGATTAAGGAACTGATTACTGATGAATCATCCTTCCGTTCGCATACCCGTTCATGGTTCCTTCACTCACCGTTGTTCGAACTCCTAAAGCGCCTTTCACAGGAGAAAGTAAAAATAATACTGACTACCGACCATGGAACCATACGAGTACAGGATCCCGTCAGGGTAGTGGGCGACAGAGCAGTAAATACCAACCTCAGGTTTAAACAGGGTAAGAACCTTGCCTATGACGACAAGTCAATCTATGAAGTCAAGAAACCCGAGCAGATCTTCCTGCCAAGGCCCAACGTTTCTACAACCTATATCTTTGCGACCGGCAATACTTTCTTTGCCTATCCCAACAACTACAATTACTATGTAAACTATTACAAGGATACATTCCAGCATGGAGGTATTTCCATGGAAGAGATGATGGTTCCTTTTGTCGTTCTGGAGCCAAAGTCTTAGTTTTACATGCTAATTATTTGAGTAATGATCTTTTCGGCAAAAACACCTGAAGAACTTGGGGAGGCCGCCAGAGCTCTGGTGGCCTTGCTCGATGTACAACCGGTAGCTGCTTTCTACGGTGAGATGGGGGCAGGTAAAACAACCCTGATAAAACAGATTTGTAGGGAACTGAAGGTGCTTGACCCTGTCAGTAGTCCTTCTTTTGCAATTATAAATGAATACAGATGCGAAGACGGACGTCCCGTATATCACTTTGATCTGTACAGGATGAAAAAGCCTGAAGAGCTTTTTGATATAGGTGCGGATGAATACCTCTATGGGGGTGACATTTGTCTTATTGAATGGCCCGAAAAGGCAGAAGATCATATCCCATTTGAAAGGATTAACGTTAACCTCCAACTCCTTTCCGATGGTACCAGAGAGATCAGGATCAATAACACTACCCCCTGATATGCCGGCCAGTTAATATGCTTTTTCTAGAAAGGCATTCTTAATAATTTTGTATATTCGGGTAATCTAAAGACTTCAATAACATGACCAACATCGAGAAACGGGCATCTTTTATTGCAATCAGGTATACCCAGCACATCACCAGTGAAGAGATGCTTGAGGTGGGTCGGAAACAACGCTCGCTTACGATTGGGATACCTCTGGATACCGACAAATCGGAAAACAGGGTGTCGTTAACACCTCAGGGTGTGGAATTGCTTGTTGAGAATGGCCACAAGGTTGTCATTGAGTCTGGTGTTGGTGAAAGGGCAAATTATTTTGATAGGGATTTTGCTGAAGCAGGGGCCATCGTTGCAAGTGGTAAGGATGAAGTATTCAGATCAGATATCATACTTAAAATCTCCCCTCCGACTGAGGAGGAAATAGAAATGATGACAAATGATCAGGTCATCCTCTCCTACCTTCAATTTTCAAAGCAGACCAGAGAATCTATTGTCAAAATGATGAACAGGCGGATTAATGCAGTCGCCTATGAATTCATGCGTGATAATGAGGGTTGCTATCCTGTAATTCAGAGCATGAGTGAAATTGAAGGTTATGCTGCTATCGGCATTGCATCCGAATACCTTAGCAAGGCACATGGAGGGAAGGGAGTATTGCTTGGTGGAATCACCGGAGTTTCGCCCACTGAAGTTGTTATTATCGGAGCCGGCACTGCAGGCGAATTTGCTGCAAGAGCTGCACTTGGACTGGGCTGCCAGATCAAGGTGTTCGACAATTCCTATCAGAATCTCAGGGAACTTGAACGTAATCTGGGCCAGCGAGTGTTTACCTCTGTGCTGCATCCCCACGTACTTACAAAGGCATTAAAGTCTGCAGATGCCGTGGTGGCAAGTCTACGCTATTTTGAGAATGATACAGCTTTCTATATAACCTGTGAGCAGATTGAACAGATGAAACCAGGATCTGTGATAGTGGATCTTAGCATTGGCGACGGACGCTGCTTTGAATCCATGGCAGCGTCTTCTCACGATCCTGACAAACCATTTATAAACAAAAATGGTGTCATACACTATATGACACCAAACGTAGCTTCAAGGGTTTCACGTACCGCATCCATTGCACTAAGTAATATTATCGCACCCATTATTCTCAAAATGGCAAATGCCGGGGGTATTCACCAGCTAGTCAAGGAAGATCTGGGCGTAAGCAATGGCACCTACCTGTATAAAGGCATACTAACAAACCAATATATAGGTAACAGCCTTGGACTGCCATCCAAGGACATAGGCCTGCTTCTTGCTGCTTTCTAAGCACAACTTATACTGCAACGACTTCCCTAACTACCGGAACCTTGGTTCTGATAACCATCTCAACCCCATTGCGAAGGGTCTGCATACTCATTGGGCAACCGTCACATGCACCTATAAGCTGAACCTTCAATATCCACTCATCAGTAAGATCAATGATGTTGATATCACCACCATCAGCCTGCAGATAAGGACGGATCTCATCCAGAGCAGCCGCCACCTCCTTCAAAACAATGTCTTTCTCGCTATTATCCATTACTCTATACCCCTCTTATTTTCTGTTAACTTCAACTATTTTCGTACGTGGCAGCTGGCTGTTGCGCTTCTCAACTGCTTCAACAACTGCATCAGCTAGTTTTGAGAATGCAACTCCTGTGATACTATCAGTATTAAGCGCTGCTGGCATACCTTCATCTCCACCCTCCCTGATACTTTGTACTATCGGAATTTCTCCAAGTAGCGGTGTGCCTGTCTCCTCTGCCAGTTTCCTGCATCCTCCCTGTCCAAAAATATAGTACCTGTTCTCAGGCAGCTCAGCAGGGGTAAACCATGCCATATTCTCCACAAGTCCCAATACCGGGACATTTATCTGTTTACCCTGAAACATACTGATACCCTTGCGTGCATCAGCAAGTGCAACATCCTGAGGTGTACTTACTACAACAGCTCCTGTCAAAGCAATTGTCTGCACTATGGTCAGGTGAATATCACCTGTGCCTGGAGGCAAGTCTATCAGCAAATAATCCAAATCACCCCACAGACCATCAGCTATCAGCTGCCTTACTGCAGAGGTTGCCATCGCCCCTCTCCATACAAGAGCATCAGTGGGATTGACAAAATATCCTATACTAAGCAGTTTTACACCATATTTCTCTACCGGGATAATCCTATCCTTTCCATCAACCTTCTCTACATAGGGACGTGCATCTTCGGTAGCAAACATCTTAGGTACAGAAGGCCCGTAAATATCAGCATCAAGCAAACCTACACTGTATCCCTTAAGGGCAAGCGCAACCGCAAGGTTTCTGCTTACAGTAGATTTGCCAACTCCTCCCTTACCTGATGAGATAGCTACAATATTCTTTATCCCGCTCAAAGGGGCCTCCTCGATCTTCTTTACCTGCCTTGGCTTAACCTTGACATAAATATTACCCTTGATCTCAACACCGTCACCAATATAGGTCTCTATGGCCTTCTCGGCAGCACTTTTAATGGGACCTATCATGGGATCATTTGCGCGATCAAAAAGCAAGGAAAAACTGATTCGCTTGCCATCAATGCGGATATCATCCTCTACCATCTCCAGGCTGACAATATCCTTGCCCTTGCCCGGGTGAACCACATGCTTGAGAGCATCAAGCACCAGCTTCGGATAAAAGCTCATGTTGTTTTATTTAAACCAATTAAAAACTGTAGCAAAAATACTAAAATAAAAACGGATAGCAATAATCTGATTATTACAGATTCGGAATCTCCTTAATTGGATCCCAGAAAAGCATCTCAAAGCGCTGAACCTTGTCATCGACAACCTCAATCCCCTCCCTACGTAGCAGTTCCTCCATCGAGGCCCCCGACCTGAAGGCATGTTTTCCTGTAAGCATGCCGTTGCGGTTGACAACTCTGTGGGCCGGGACATCATCCAGTCCTGGCCCTAGATTATTCAATGCCCAACCCACCATTCGAGCAGCGCCAGGGGAACCAATTGCAACAGCAATGGCTCCATAGGAAGTTACCCTGCCCTCTGGAATCAGTCGAGCAACCTCATATACAAGATCAAAAAAGCCCTGATCTTTGGGTTTATCCTTGCTGGTCATCGAATGCAACTCTTCTGCCTGTGTTTCGGTAGTTGTCCCGGGGAATATCAACCTGCGGCTCAACAAGCGTATTCTTGTTGTCAAGTCTGAAACTCAAATACTTGATTGCCATACCCTGTCCAAGGAAACGCTCCTCGTAATACGTTCTCACTGACAGTATCTCATCCTCAAACCCGGAATTGTATAGATCTGATTGATCCGTAATCATTGTCAACCCATTATGGAGCACCAGCTCACGGGTATAGATGTACATAAAGTTACTGTCGGTTTTAAGATGGATAATACCTCCTGGCTTTAGGAATCTGGCATATAACTCTAAAAACCTGCAGGCGGTAAGACGCTTGCGTGTCTTTTGCATCTGTGGATCGGGGAAGGTCAGCCAAATCTCATCAATCTCTGATGGAGCAAAGAAAGAACCTATCATCTCTATCCTGCTTCTGATAAAAGCAGCGTTCCTTAGACCCTCTTTGTACGCAGTACTTGCTCCATTGTACATTCTTGCCCCTTTGATGTCCACCCCAATAAAATTCTTGTCCGGATATTTCCTGGCAAGCGCAACAGTATATTCTCCCCTGCCACAACCAAGTTCCAAAACAACAGGATTGGTGTTGCCAAAAAACTCAGCAGACCACCTGCCTTTTAACTTGTAATCCGTCCTGAATACTTCGCTGAAATCAGCCTGAATCACGTTGGGAAGTTTGTCCATCTCGGCAAACTTCTCCAGTTTATTCATCTTCCTGGCCAAACTATTTCTCTGATTTGTTGATACGGAATTCCAGTTTACTTACTCCTCTGAGTTTCTCCTCTCGCATGCCTTGTCTGATTGCAAAGCGGTAATTCCCTGTGTGAGCCATTTTCACATAATCCCTGTATGAGGTATTAACAACATAGTTCTTACCCTTTTTCGCACCAACCCACTTACCACTACTCTCAGCTATTATGTAGTTAAGTGTGTCAGTGAACTGACTACCATTATCACTGCTCACCTCAAGGAAGAGCCAGATATTTGAATAAGGGTAGTCATCAGTATGGGTAATAGTCATACCGATATCAAGCAGGGAAATGGTATCGGTCAGCTCAACATCAAAATAAAGGGTGTCATTAATATCCCATCCGGTCTTGTCTATATCAATAGACTCCGAATAAATCACCCTGTCTGCACAGGAAGTGCAGACAGCAAGCAGTGTTAGCAATAAAAACCTAGTCATTACCATTGTTTGATATACCCTTGTTGTTGTTTGGTTTACCGGTACGGCGGGCCTTCTTTCTTCTCCTGTTATTATTGTTATTTCCCTTCTTTGCCTTATCGTCGAAGCGGGTTAGGCTTTCCTCTTCAATAACGTTTGCATATCCCGGTTCGCTCGGTCCCTTTTCCTTAACTTCAACCTCAGCTTCAAGCTCCTTGATTCTTATTCCTTTCTTGTTTAGCTTGAGATACTCTTTAACGCTGTCAACAGAAAGGGTTACTATATTGCCAGAACCTCCACTGTCCCTGCTAGAGCAGTACCACATCAAACGCTTAAACACATCTGTCTTAAGGTGGAAATAAAGTCCATCCTGTGTGTCAATAGGCGT
>ENA-UOOR01003983-UOOR01003983.1-fermentation-metagenome-genome-assembly--contig:-NODE-3983-length-12209-cov-5.592891_pt1 | contig 12209 bp, 12 predicted proteins | sample MGYA00245780_ERZ724029 | MGnify/ENA primary metagenome ERZ724029 (study PRJEB28704, sample SAMN03018315) | fermentation metagenome | biome: anthropogenic terrestrial biome; feature: soil; material... | reverse complement strand
TTTCTTTTATATTGAATTTCAATGAGCTTTCTCATTGTTTCATCTCTGTCCTTCTGCATACCGGGTCTTAGGGATATAACCAGATTTTCATAATCAACCGGACTGCCTAATCCATATATGCAGGAAACACTGGCTACTATTATTACGTCCTTTCGCTCAAAAAGTGAGGCCGTTGCGGAATGCCTCAGCTTATCTATTTCGTCATTAATAGATGCGTCCTTTTCAATAAATGTATCGCTGCTTGGAACATATGCTTCAGGCTGGTAATAATCATAATAGCTCACAAAATATTCCACTGCGTTTTCAGGAAAAAATTCCTTGAATTCAGAGCATAGCTGAGCTGCAAGCGTCTTGTTGTGAGCTAAGATTAGGGTTGGTTTTTGAATCTTTTCTATTATATTTGCCATGGTAAATGTCTTGCCTGAACCTGTAACTCCCAAAAGTGTCTGATATTTTAAATTATTATTTAATCCTTCGGCAATTTTTTCAATTGCCGAAGGCTGATCCCCGGTTGGTTTGAAGTCTGATTTGATTTTAAACTGTCCCATAATGTCACCTCGTTTTCATGTAAACGTATGTTCGTTTTATTATATAACTTTTAAACTTCATAGTCAACAAAAAAAACTTCTCTCTTTGTATTATGCAAAAATGTGAGCCTTGTGAAATTTGTTGTTGTTTGCAGTTATAGTACCATTTTGTCATAAATTGTCTAAAAAATGCAAATTTTTGTTTGTATTTTCTTCTGTTGTTTGCTATTATTTGTATGTCCACCATTAGATATGAAGATATAGTTTCTCTTAGCTAATGAGCTATTGTGTCCGGATAAATAAATTAACGAGGTGCTTATGAATTTATACTATTTATTATTTTATTTTATTATTTACGCTTTTTTGGGTTGGTGCACGGAGGTTGTTTATGCGGCCGTAAATACAGGAACGTTTGTTAATCGTGGATTTTTAAACGGACCTGTATGCCCCATTTACGGATTTGGAATTGCGGCTATCACAGCACTTTTAGCTCCGGTAAGCAATAATTTAGCTCTGCTTTTTGCAGGTTCTGCAGTAATAACTTCGCTTATCGAACTAATAACCGGATGGATAATGGAAAAGGCTTTTCACACAAGATGGTGGGATTATTCTGATATTCCTTTTAACATTGGAGGTTATATATGTCTGAAGTTTTCTATAGCATGGGGAATCGCATGTGTCATGATTATGGACATAATTCACCCTGTTATTCAGGATATTATACTGAAAGTGGACTTCAAAACAGGAAAAATAATTTTATCAGTTGCACTTGCTGCCATTTCAGTAGATTGTGTTGCAACGGTTCAGTCAGTACTTAAGCTTAACAGGCAGCTTAGACAGATTAATTACATTGCATCTAAAATCAGAGCACTCTCCGATGATATAGGTCAGGTACTTTATTCCGAAAGCATTTCGCTGATGGAAAAAGGTGAGGAGGTAAAAGCAACCTTTGAGGATCAAAAAACATCTATTAATGAGCTGCTTGACGAGAAAATATCGGATGCTGAAAATTCAATTGTAAAACTGAAGTCTAATTTGAATGAAAAAACTTCAAAATTGAAATCCGACAGGGAATTGTATACCGAGAAGCTTGAGGATTTAATGAACAATCCATTTTTCGGACAAAAAAGGCTACTTAAAGCATTCCCTAACTTAAAATCTACTAACTACGCTCATGACCTTGAAGAATTGAAGAAAAAAATATTTAAAAATAAATAACATTCAGATTGATGTGCTGCATTTAATATAATGCAGCAGCATCAAATCTCAACTGTGAATTATATTATTCCAGCGATATCACTCTGCTGTCAATTTTATATGATGATATATCTAATATTCCAAAACTTCTTGCCCCAGATCTTGGCAAACTTATGCTTCCGGGATTAAAAAATAGTATGCCGTCTACCATTTCGTTTTGTGCGCTGTGGGTGTGTCCGTATATAACTGCATCTGCTCTTTGCTCTATTGCTTCTTCTTTTAATCTTTCAATGCCTTCCTTGGCATGATGAACATGACCGTGGGTTATTAAAAGAACTTTCCCCTCTATAACTTCTTTAATTAATATAGGTTTATCCCGGGCATAATCGCAGTTTCCCGGCACCCTGACAATTGTATTTATATTAAGTTTCTCCGCAAATTTGTCCGCATCATGATAGCAGTCACCACAATGAATTAACATATTAAAATTCCCATATTCCCTGATTTTTTCTATCTGAGAATTTAGGACAAAATTATGGCTGTCACTTATCACCAGTATTTTCATTCAAATCCTCCAGCATTTCCTTCAAACTCATTAACGCCCTTGCTCTGTGACTTAATTTGTTTTTTTCCTCTGCAGTCATTTCCGCAAAAGTCTTACCGGTATTTTCCACTATAAACAGCGGATCGTACCCAAACCCGTTTTCACCTTTTTCCTCAAAGGCAATTTTCCCTTTGACAGATCCTTCGGCAGTAAGCTTCTTTCCATCCTCAAAAATAACTGCAATAACAGTTTTAAAATATGCAGTTCTTTTTTCTATTGGCACACCGGCTAAATTTTTTAAAAGCAGGTTGTTGTTTTCCTTATAGGATACATGTTCTCCGGCATATCTTGCCGAATACACTCCGGGAGCTCCATTTAAAGCGTCAACAAACAAACCTGTATCATCTGCTATAACTATTCCTTTTACAAGCTTATGAAGTTCCTCGGCCTTCTTGAATGCATTTGCCTCAAGAGTTTCACCGTCTTCTTCCACATCAAAATCTTCATAGCCCAGATCATCTTTAGATACAACTTTAAAGGGCATATTTTTTAATATATTCCTTATTTCACTTATCTTATGCTTATTTCCGCTGGATAATATTATTTGTCTTATCATTTATCTGCTTCCTCGCTTACTCCAAACTGTAATGTAAAATATTATATCTTAAATATATTGATTCAGCAACAATATGTAAGAAAAATCAGGTAAAATATTTTAGGACGATTTTTAAGCAAATTTAAAGGGAGATTCTTTATATTAAGAGAATCTCCCTTTTGTTTATATCTGTTTATTTATTTTTATTTGCCTTACCTTGCAATTCTTTAACAATAGCAGGCGTGTAATTTTTCAGAACACGTGTTCTGATGTCTGTAATTATCATTAAAAAGAGTAGCATAAACCCTACATATCCATTGATTACATAAACAACATTTATTAGCCTGTCAAAGGGAACATTAAGCCCCACTATTATTCCGATTATACCTAAAATCAGCAGAAGCATCCGATAACGTTTGCTCTCTTCGTCAGGAGCAAAGCGCTTTACCGGTGTCCAGAGCAAAGGCCCTGCTGTTGTATAAATTTCAGTAAAAACAATAATAGTATAAACGATTGCCAGTGCAGGAGAAATTTTCTTTGCTATTATCAGCGTCGGGATCTGAGAACCTGCAACCTCGTTCAAATTTGCCGATAATCCAAACATCAGCAGCAATACAGCAAGCGAAAACAGTGCAGCTCCGAAAATTGTTCCATATATAGCTTCTCTCTTACTGTTTGCCGTAGCACCCATATTTGTCATGAATACAGCAAGCCACATCATGCAGAATCCCACATATGAAGCACATGCCATAAACCAATTGGAACCTGCACTTAAAATTGTTCCGTCTTGAACCATGGAAGGCACCTGTGCTGAGAATGTAGACAATCCATCAGGATTCATCATAATCCCTGCAATGCCCAAAAGAATTGCTAAAACTGAAACTACCGGTCCAATAGAACCTATTATATCAACCAGACGATTAAAACCGAAATATAGTGTGATTAAAGTAATCACTCCCATTAAGGTTCCCCCAATCCAGTAAGGAATACCAAACTGCTGATTGAATGCAGCTCCTGCTCCGGCCACCATTACCCAATAAGACATAAAAAGAAAAATAACTGAGAAGTAATCGAAAAATGTTCCAATATGCTTTCCGCAATAGTATCTGTATATATTCTTAGGTTCTTCAAATTGCTGTTCATATCCCACAGAAACAAAACTGATTCCAACATAAACAAATAAAATGAACATCAGGGCAATGCTTGCATAGCCCATTTTTCCAAATGAAACAAAGTACTGCATAATTTCCTGACCTGTAGTAAAACCCGAACCTATCAAAAGGCCGATGAATGCCCCTCCCATGATGATTACCCTGATAATACTGACTTTATTATTTTTTGAATCCTTTATATCCATAAAATACCTCCCAAGTATACTTATTTAAACAAACTAATGTGCCGGGGCTGTTGTATACAACAGCTCCGATGCATAATTATCTTATTATTCAAATACTGTCTGTTCGGTTATTTCTGTCTGTAATGCCTTTAAAGCCTTTTCTACAAGGCTTCTTCGCAGTTTTTTACTCTTTTCTTCTCCCAAGTTTGGATCACCTAATGGGTATGGAATACCTATGGCAGGTACTATTCTGTTGGCTCCGATAGTCAGCGATATTGGAACTACCGTACACATGTGAACAACCGGAATTCCTGCTCTTTCAATTTCTTTTACCATTGTTGCACCGCAACGTGTACAGGTGCCTCAGGTAGATGTTAGTATAACTGCACCAACACCGTCTGCAACTAATTTTTTGCTGAACTGCTCTCCAAATGCCTTGGCATTTCCCACTGACGTACCTGTTCCGGTTGTAGCAATAAAGTAGTTGGCAAGCTCTCCTATTTCACCTTCCTTTTCCATTTCACGCAGCACATCTAATGGTACAACAAGATTTGGATTTTCCAACACAAACGTCCTATCATAACCCCCATGAACAGTCATAAATTTATCCTTTGTCATGCTGTTAAGCCCTGTAATGTCATAAATACCATATTTTGTAGCGCTGGAAGATTCAATTCTGTCGGGATTTCCCTGTGGCACAATACCGCCCGATGTAACTACAGCAACCTTTACCTTTGAAATATCTTTTACTGCAGGATTCGGAGGGACTCTGTCGAAAACAGGCATAGGATACTCTGTTTCATAAGGTTCTCCCGCAACCTTCTTCAAAATCAAATCTACTGCTCTGTCTGATCCTCTTTTTTCATTGAAATAATTAACACGTATTCCTCTTTCCAGATATCCCTCCTCTGACGGTGAAAGTATTTCTTCTCCATTTACAAGCTTTTTGGCAAGCTTGCAGATTTTAGGCATTGCTTTTCTCATATCTGCTGCAGAATTGGCTGTTTCTATAATATATATGTCCTTTTTAAACATGTCTGCACCCGGATTTTCCTTGTACATTCCTGTAATCACAGGAATATTGAATTCCTTTTCAACTGCTTTCGCAATAGCACCGCAGGCCACGCCGTATCTTCCTGCATTAAAAGCCGGACCGGCAACAAATAAATCGGGTTTATAGGGTCTTATCATTTCTATTATTGTCTTTGTGGCTTTTTCAATGTTTCCTCCGAAGTACGTGTCACCGCATATTACAGTTGCTGCAATTTCATAATCTTCTCCTAATCCTGACTTAAGGGCAATTCCCGGACCAACAATTCCCTCCTTTAGCATAGGCTCGATATCCGCCTTTTCCTCACCTCCTATTTGAGCAAAAAATTGATTTATATAATGGATGACTTTTATCTTTTCCATAGTACCCTCCTTAATATCCTTTTGCGGCAAGCTTATTATATCCATTGGCAATTGTTGATGCTATTACAATCTGCAGCTCTGCTTCTATGCTTCCATCAGGCTTTAAGCTTCCCTCATATCCGCCTATCATAGTTTCAATAAAATCAAGAGTTCCTATAACCTTTTCCATTGGAGGAAAATTGATAATCACATTTCCGTTCCCGCATGATACTAATGCATCTCCTTCTTCAACAGCATCTGCAAGGGATTGAGATTTTCCATCTCTTCCTGGGAATTCATCAGTAATCAGAACTACTTTTACACCCTTTTGGCTGACTTTCTTACAATTCATCATTAAATCAGTATCAGGGTTGCCATAGCCCTCTTCGGTTATCAGTACACCGTCAAGTCCTAAAAATTCACATAATTTTGCAGTCATATCGGATGATCTTTCTTTATCTGCAAGGAACACATTCTCATTTGTAAGTATTACACCAATGAAATTTAAATCCTTTCCGTGCCTTTTGTACAAATCCTCTATTACAGGGTTGTTTAGATGATGAAACGTTGTAACTTTGTCGCAGGGTGCAACACAGTTTCCGCTTACAATTGCTCCATCCATAATTTCCGTAGGATACATGAATGTGGGAACCATAAGTTTCGCATCTACTCCGTAATAATATGTGTCATGGAGCAGCCCCTGTGATTGAAGCATATGAACATAGCCTATTTTAGGAAGCCCCGGATATTCATTAACTTGTTCAAGTATGGGTTTAGTTTCATATACCACTACCTCATCCGGCTCTGTATTTCTTCCTGCCTCACCTATATATGCCGCAACTTTCAGTCCCGCTATTCTTCCTGCGGCTTCATAATCGTGGGTTTCAATTCCTTTTGCAGGTTCAATAACAACACATATATTATTTGTTTCAGAAAATGGAGTATATTTTGCCGCAGGACCGGACATATCTATAAGCCCTTCCTGAAAACCTACTATCCTCCCGCAAGTTACCACTGCTGCTCCTACTAATGCGTGTGTTCTTCCGCTGCCAACCTGCCTTACTTTATTGATTGAACCCGGAAACATTTCTCCTCCACCTGATACTTTAACCCTGGGTTCAATAACATCCTTTACGGGAGCTATACGAACCGATTCACCTGGTCTTGCCAATTCAACGTCAGCAGATATTATTCTGTCATCTTCAAGTACAAGCTTTATTATTTCGTCTTTATTTACATAAAGCGTTCCTTTCACGACTTCAGTTTTCTCGCCAAATTGGACATTATTAATTTTAATTTTCCCTAACTCTAATCTCAAAATGTTTACCTCCTTTTTATATTAATCCCTGTTAACGTTAAATAGCATTAAACATAGGATTCTTGATAACGTTTTCTATTAACGATAAATCTACTGTCTTAAAGTCATTCAGTATTTTTTCAGTCCATAAAGGTGTTTTTTTAAACTTTAAAAATTTATATGCCGCATCCATGCTGTTTTCAATAAGAATTACAGATTCATAGTCAATTCTGCCGCAACCTTCAGTCACAATTACCGATTTATAAGGCGTCTGATTCGGCTTTAGGCTCCCTGACATTGGATGAGTGAGAAGTTTGTAGTTAGAATGAATTAAATCTCTTGTTTTTTTTAAAACATCCGTATATGTTCCATCCTTCAAATAATTCATTTCATACAAATCTTTGTATCTTTCATAAACCTTTGAATTATTCGTAATTATAATCTTTTTCGTTTTGCCTTCCTCCTTTCTGCTGCATTTATACTTCGTTTATAAATTAATAAGCAATATACATACCAATTCTTTAATTTTATATAACTATTTTTTTAGTTTTGAATTTTCAATATAAATAAATATTATATAAAATTATTGAAGGTTAATTTAATAACATCTTTATATAATTATAGGGAAATTTTTTTCTTGCATATGAGATTTATTTCTTATATTATTATATAAATACTATATGGGGGTGATAAAATGAAGGATATTAAAATATTAATAGCAGGGAATGACATGAACTACATTGAAACACTTAGCTCGGTGCTCTTTGCCCTTACTGACAGTGTTAAAACCGTTAACGGCATTGACAACGCATTCAATGAACTATCGAATTTTGCATATGATTTTTTTATTACCGATTATTCATTATTTGATAAGGACTTTTCAATAAAAAGCTTTACAGGAACTTTTTCACATACAGATTTAATTATTGCTGCTTCCTCTCCAGCCTATAGCCAGGAAAGCTATGCCTTTAGAAATGGGGTTAAGGAGTACATCGATATAAAGAGTGGTATTAACTACCTTCCAAAAATACTTGTTAATTTATTCAATGACAAGAATGACAAGAAAAAATTTAAGGAAAAATTATTAAGCACTTATATGCTGAACAGTAAAAATGAAGGCTATAACAAAATGCTTTTGCAATGTGAAAAAGTAGCAAAATCCAAAGCAAACGTACTGTTAATCGGAGAATCAGGAACAGGAAAGGAAGTAGCAGCGAAGTATATACACCTTTGCAGCGACAGGTCATCAAATAGCTTTACAGCAGTAAACTGCAGTTCTTTTACTGAATCACTGCTGGAATCAGAACTGTTCGGATTTGAACAGGGCTCTTTTACGGGTGCTGTAAAGTCAAAACAGGGGAAATTTGAGTTAGCAGATAATGGAACCTTGTTTTTGGATGAAGTTGGAGAAATAATTCTAACAACTCAGGTAAAGCTTTTAAGGGTGTTGGAAACTAAAAAAACAGAACGGCTTGGAAGCAATAAGGAAAGAAACATAGATTTCAGGCTTATATCTGCAACAAATAAGGATCTGGTTAATGGTGTTTTAACAAATACGTTCAGAGAGGACTTTTTTTACAGGATAAGCTCCATTGTTATAAGAGTTCCTCCACTGAGAGAACGAAGAGAAGATATGAATGAATTGATACAATTTTTTTAAAACAGTCCCAGATTGAAAACGAAATTATAATAAAGCATATTGAACCGGAAGCAGAAGAATTCCTTTACTCTTACGATTATCCCGGAAACATCAGAGAATTAAAAAGCATAATAGACAGAATGGTGGTGCTGTCAAATGAAGGTGTTATAACAAAGGACGGAATTCCTATTTTATTTGGTATTCACAAAAATTATAATAAAATTAATACTGATCGGAAAATTAAAGCCTTTGATAAAATAATTCCTTTGCAAAACTTTAAGCATGAGACAGAATCCGAATACCTGCAATGGGTTTTAGAGCAAACCGGTGGAAATGTTGCGGAAGCCTCAAGACAGCTTTGCATCAGTTCAAGGCAGTTATTCAACAAAATTAATGAATATGGTTTAAAAAAATGACAAATAAAAGATTATTTGTCATTTTTTATTTTATTACTTAGCTAATGCTGCACTTTCTCCTGCAATTCTTCCGAATACTGTAATATCTGCAAGAGCATTCCCTCCAAGCCTGTTCGTGCCGTGGATTCCGCCGGTAACTTCACCTGCCGCATAAAGTCCTTTGATTGCCTGACCTTTGCCATCAATAACCTGGGCAACTTCATTTATTTCAACACCGCCCATAGTATGATGCACTGTCGGAACACGTGCTCCTGCATAGAATGGAGCTGTATCTATCTTGTCTGCAAATAATGTTCTGCCAAACGGATCTTTTATACTGCCTTCTACAGCCTGATTGAATGTCTCTATGGATTTAACAAGATTATCAGGGTTAACACCCATGAGCGTTGCAAGCTCTTCTAATGTATCAGCTTTATATGCTCTTCCTGATTCAACAAGACTGTCTATGCTTTCATTAAAGTTGTTGATAGTATCTCCTGTAGGATATGAATGTTTGTCAACTATTACCCACATAGATGAATCAGTTTGCTCCATGAGAGCTTTTGTCATAACATCTCTTCTTTCTCCTTCATCAACAAACCTGTTTCCATCTTTGTTGACAAAAATACGGTCTTGAACTCCCTGTTCAATGTTTCCGCTCAGGCTTCCTGTTTCAGGATCACCCATAGGAAGAAGCTGTATCTGTTCCAGATCTATTAATGATGCACCTATTGCCTCTGCCATCACTAAACCGTCTCCTGTTGCTCCCGTATGATTTGTAGTTTTATAGTCTTTCAGAGAAGGCCACAATGTATTGTACTTTTCACGCATTTCAACATTTGCACCAAAACCTCCTGCTGCAAGAATTACACCCTTGTCAGCATGTAAAGTAATTTTTGCCCCGTTTTTTTCTGCATTTATGCCCTTAACAGCACCATCTTCAACGATAAAGCTGTCGGCCTTAGTATCAACCATAACCTCAATGTTATCGCTGTTTTCCTGGATGTAATTCATATATGCTTCTACATATCCAGTACCTAAAGGCTTTTCAGGTTTGTGAGCACGAGACCACAGTCCTCCCAAAACCGTAAATACATAGTCCTTGAATTCCATTCCAAGGTCTTCCAGCCATTTAACAGCCGGCAGGGTGTTTTCAGCTAACACACTTATCAGCTTGGTATTCCCCAGCTTGTCTCCACCGTTGTATGTTTGAAGCTTATGCAATGAAGGGGAATCAAATAAGCCTGTCTTTCCTGAAGCAAGATATTCATTCCATTCCTTTTTCAGCGTTTCCTGCCATTCCTTAACCACAGGATCTGTCTGTTCGGAAGAAATAATTTCTTCCACTGTTTGCTTTTCAAGATCTGTCATTGTCAATGATGCCTGCATGTCAGGATCCGCAGCATTGTATGCTGAACCTGAAATAATTGTATTTCCGCCAACCTGAGGCATTTTTTCAACTATAATTACAGACGCCCCGTTTTGATGTGCTGAAACCGCTGCGGCAAGTCCTGCTCCTCCGCCTCCTACAACTATCACATCAGTTGTTTTTTCAACGTCTTCAGCAGCTCCGCCAACTTCAGTTTCCTTGCTCTTCAATGCTTCAATATCTGCTCCAGCCTTTTCTAATGCTGCGGTTATTGCTGCAAGTATACCCTTGCTTGAATATGTCGCCCCTGATACCATGGGAACATTTAATGATGTGCTCTCTTTTACTGCCAGGGATATCTTTTCTACCGCCTTGTCACCAAGCCCCGGTGTTTCAGTATGATCTAAGGTAATACCTGTTATTTCCGTTTCATTTACCGTAACCGATACTTTAATTTTTCCATGGAAACCTTCTGCTTCTCCTTCATAGGTTCCTGGTGTAAAAATTGCATTTACTTCAGCTTTATCAGTTTCATCAGTCTTTGAACCGCAAGCCGCAAGGCTTAATATCATTGATAATGCTAAAATAAGACTAATTGCTTTTTTGAACTTCATTTTTTCTCCTCCCTAATTAAATAAAAATGAATGTATTCACTGAATGTATTCATTATAGCTTATTGTTTGTGAATTATCAAGCTATATTTTATAATTTTTATATTTTATATATTTTGATATGTGCTATAATAAGTATTAAATCGGGGTTACAGGAGGAAAATAAGGTGAACAGTCGCTCGATACAGGCACAAAAAACTAAATTGAAAATATACAACACAAGTATTAAGCTTTTCAAAAGCAGAGGTTTTGAAAATGTAACCATACAGGACATTGCCAAAGCAGCAAATGTATCTGTGGGTTCATTTTATAATTACTACAGATCAAAAAATGATATATTAAATGATACCTACATAATTGCTGATGAAATATTCCGGGAATTTGCCGGTAACGGAGTTGAAGGCAGCTCTTCAAAAGAAAAAATCAAGAATTACATGTTATTTTACATAGACTTTGTTAAAAATCAGCCTTTTGATTTTATAAAGATACTCTATAATAACAATAACAAGTTATTTATAAAGAAAGGAAGAGCAATGCAGACACTTCTCGACCCAATTATTGAAGATGGATTAGCTTCGGGAGAAATAACCGGCTCCATGAATGTCAGCGAAATAAATGAATTCCTCTATCAGTCAATGAGAGGCTTAATCTTTCACTGGTGTCTTCATGAAGGCGGTTTTGATATACATGAAAGAGCGGATAAATATCTGAATCTCTTGATTAAAACATTATAATATGAGCTTAAGCTACATTAACGGATTAATGACACCGCATGCCAGTCTTCTTCCTGACGCACCTGATGGCTGAGTTCTGTAATCATCCGGGCTTTCATGAATTATGACAGCTTTTCCTATTATTTGAGGCACATTAAATTTATCGGTAAAAAAGGACATTCTTGCGTACCCGTTATTGGAAAACAGAACCGGAAAGTCTCCTGCGTGATTGCCGTGGGGTTGATTTGTGGGATTCCAGTGTCCGCCTGCCGCAGTAAAGGGATCTGAGGCATTACCAACCTCACAGGTTCCATTTTCATGAATATGAAATCCAAAGGGTCCAACTTGCGGACTTTCGCCTTGCGCAGGCTTATAGCTCGGCAATCCGTATAGCTCTGCATAAACATCTGTCCCGCCTGGGACTTCTGAGAATATTACCATGCCTTGTACATCAGGAGCAATAGGGCCTCCTGATACATACGCTATTGCTCTTTTATACATATTTTCGTTAAGATATCCAACGCTGTTGTCTGAATAAATACATCTGTAATTATTATTGTAATTCATGGAAACCTCCAATTTTATAATATATTT
>ENA-UOOR01003982-UOOR01003982.1-fermentation-metagenome-genome-assembly--contig:-NODE-3982-length-12211-cov-6.510941_pt1 | contig 12211 bp, 6 predicted proteins | sample MGYA00245780_ERZ724029 | MGnify/ENA primary metagenome ERZ724029 (study PRJEB28704, sample SAMN03018315) | fermentation metagenome | biome: anthropogenic terrestrial biome; feature: soil; material... | reverse complement strand
CATTATCTCCCGTACTTTGTGCTGTTGCTATTTTAGGATCACTACTCGCCCAAGAAATATCCCCACCATATAATGTCATATTCCCAGCTCCGTCAACCAATAATTTATTAGCAATATTTAACGTTCCATTCATATTAACATTACCTAATTGGTCAACTATAAAATTAGAGTTAATGTTAAGACTGCCTTTTTTAATACTAACAGTACCATCTTCTTCTATGGAAAATATGTTATTAATATTAAAACTGCCACGCTTAATTGATACTTTACCCGTGTCGTCAACAGTAAAATTTCCATTACCGATGTTTATACTGCCACCATTTAAAGTGCTACCTGTTATAGCCGAAGCATCTATATTACCCTTAAATACAGCATTCCCATCAGTATCTAAATAAATCATATCGGAGAATGTAGTTCCAACTTTTTTCTGTATTTTAAATCCATTTATAGGATCAAGTAAAATTTTATTTAAACCTTTTTCGATTGTTAATGATGCATTTGTGAGTTTTGCTCCTAAACTATCAACTATAAATGTATTGTTTGTATTTTTAATTACAAGTTGATTTCCTGCAATTAAACTTCCCATTATTACTTCAGCATTCAAACCGAAACTTGTGGAATTATCAGGCAAATGCACTTCGCCCAAAACGGTTGAAAGAGTGTTCCAATTATCCCTTGTAAACGCTAATTTATTATGAATTAGTTTTACTTGTTTATCATCAAAAACATTATCTGATATATATCTTCTCGCTAATAAACCTTGCTCATTTATTACTAATTCTTGATTGCTAGCATTAACTATTTCTGTCAAATCTGCTCGTAGACCATTTTTAAATAAATTATCCACATCATCTCGATATGTTCGAACATATTCGCCCCATTTAATCGAATCACCAGCCATTTTATTAGACATATTAGATACTTCACTAGAAAAGTCGTCATAATCTATCATGGCATCGGATAGTTTTACTTCTGTGCTAAATAAATATTTAATGTCAATATTATCATTCCAATCAATATCTAAACCAAGCAACATAGGATAAACTAAATCACCTTCATCATTAACTTGTAAAGTAACTTGACTACCCCACTCCATTTGGTCAGTGAATATTTGATATTCTTCTAGTGGAATAAAGTTTAACAAATCGACTGCGAATTCGTATTTTAATTTACTTTTATCTTCTAGTAAGTTTTTATATTTATCATATAATGCTTGTGCGGTTTCTTGTTTTGATAATTCATCATCTTGTGAAGTTATTACAAAATTATCATCTGTTATAGAATTTTGAATTATAAATGGCTCAATTTCTAAAAGTTCTTCAGTTGTAAAAAAACCACTTAACGATACTAAGTTTTGTATAGTTTGTAATTGAGTATCAATATTGTCTATTTCATCTTGTTTATTACCTATTTGAATATCTTTATTAGTAATTTCAACTCTTTTAGTTTTTACTTCAGCATTTTTATTTACTGCTGATAATCCAGAATCTAATAAAGCATCTCTTGTAACTTCTAGTGCCTTTAATTCACTTTTTAATTCGGTTAATTCAGTTTGTAATGTAATTAATTCTGATAACTTAGTAGCTCTTTGTGTTAATAAATTAGCGTATATTGGTTGTTGTATACCGATTTCATCTTGCCAATCTAATATTCTAATTTTTAATGTGTCACTCATAAACCCATCTTTATTTAGAAAATGATTAAAGCTATATATTGTTGAACCAGTTGGACATACGAGATTTATTGATAAATTTTCGCCAGCACCAAATACTGTTAACGCTGTTAAAATATCTTCTGTTTTTTCAGTGAGTTGCAATTCATTTACAAGATTATTATTTGATAAATACACATCTGTTTTTTGTGGTATGTCTTCATATGCAATAACAGATATAGTTTGATTAATTGTGTCAAACTCAAATACACATTCAAAACTTTGACTACACTCGTTTGTTATAAAATCATATAAGGGTTTATTTTGAATATCAAAAGTCCTATATAAATTCCATAATGAGATAGAAACATTTGTAATTGTCCAATTTGGTAAATAACTTAATATAATGTCAATAATAGTTTCATTATCAGTTTTTATTGGTGAATAAAATTTATATGTTCCTTGTAACAATGGTATACTTTTTCTATTTATATCTATTTCATAACTTCTACAAGTTATACGTTTTGATTCTGAAATTCCATCATTTATAATTTGTGGTTTTTCAATAATAAATTTCATTAATCCATTTATTTCAATTCTTCTATAACTCGTTAATAAATCGTAATATGGACAAGTATCTTTGTGTATTGTGAATTCTAATGTACTTATTTGTCCAAATCTTGGATAAAATTTTATATCCGTTGGGTGTAGAATTCCAATAGAATCACCATTAACGTTTTTTAAGAGGATATGTTTATTATCTAAATTTTTAATTTCATATAAATTCATAATATTCTCCTAGTTTCCAAATTTTCTTGCATTTTGATATGTTATTTTAAATTCTACAATATCGCCCTCAATTATAAATTCATGTTTGCCTTTTTGTAATTTCATGAAATTTTTATTGAATAAATCCAACAATCCACTTGTCCTCATGTTTGATGTTATAATCTCATGTTCTGTGTCTATGGTTATAATCTCATTATCCAACAAACCATTAAATTCCATATATTCATTAGTAGTTTTATCTGTAATTTTTATATACCTATTACTTAATGTCGTTTCACCTAGCAATCCGTAAACCATTCCTACCTTTACAATATACGTTGGTTTAAGACTGTCCTCTGATGAGATATTTACGAATTTAAAGTTAGTTGGTGTACTTGTAATGTTGATAATTCTAGTTTGTGGATTTTGCCAAATGTAATGACTATCACATTCTAGCAGACAATGTACAATATACGGAACATTACCAAAAGTCTCAGATTCTAATTTTTGCAATCTACAGTTATAGTAATATCCATTTAGGTCATCTTGATTTATTCTTAATTTTTTAAACTCATCATCTTCACCAAATAACCAATCTTCTATTCTATCAATTTGATTTCTTGTTAATGGTGTTTCTGAAAATATTGATATATTTAAAACTAAAGGTTCATCAACTATCCTTTTGGTAGCATAAAATTTACTTCTTCTTGGGATTTTAATTAAATTTGATTTATAGTTTGATACATTAATTGTTGATTTTGTTTCGGGTGTAGTTATTTTAAGCCCAAAACGTTCAGAAGATATATTGTTAAAAGTGAATGAGCTTCCAGTAAAAGACATTTAATCACCCTTTCTTTGATTTATTGTATAATAAAAGGGGTATTTTAATCATACCCCTATATTGGTTTTAATTTTGTTTTATAACCCCTATTAGCACGAGATTTACTAAATTCTTCGGCTACCATGTTAGCGATATTTTTAGATTCTTTCTTTAACAAATCTACAATAGATTCGTCAGCATTACCTTCGATAATTATGTTTATTTCTGGTGCAAAGCTTTCAGAGTTATTATTATTGTTAGTTATCATATCCATAACCTTATCAGCCTGTGGTGGGGTTATTACCAATTCACCTTTTAATAATTTAGCAAGTTCTTCGGTTGACTTCGTAGCATATGAAGTTCCACCAACTACGCCACCTTCGTGATATACGGGTAATTTCTTTTGTTTATCATAATACCATCGACCTTCTACTGGATCATATGTCCAACCCATACTATTACCTAAATTTTGATTATCTCTTGCTAAATCATCTCTTGTTGTCGCATCTGCACCTAGCCATTTGGCTGAATTTGCCATCATTTTAGCTTTTGTTTCAGATGCAGAAAGTTTAGTAGAATTAGACAGTCCTTTTGAACTACCATATTCTCCAACATTCATACCTTCTACTATTTTTAAATCAGCTTGAACTTCTTTTAATTTATCTGCAACAAGTTTTAAAGTATCCAATAAATCTAATTGTTTTAAATTAAAATCATCTACTGCTTTACCAGCAATATCCCAAGCGTTTGTAACTTCTTCAATAGTAAATGTACCGTATTCTTTAGCGTGGGCGATTAATTGATTCTTTAATTTTTCCCCACTTTTTTCAATACGTTTATTTGCTAATTCTCGCATTGTTACTTCATTAGATAAAGTGTCATCAAGTTCGGATATTTCTTCTTCTAATTTTGACTTTTGTATTTCTAATTCTTTGTCTAATGCGTTTTCGGCTAATTCTATTGAGTGGTCATATTGGTATTGTGTCAAATCTTCTTTCGCATCAGCAAGTTCTTGTTCTAATTGTTTACGTTTAGCTATTGCAGTTTCATCGTTTTTGATTAGGGCGAGTTGATTTTCTAAATCGGCTACAACTGAAGTTTTTTCCGTTAAACCTTTGTCATAACTACGGGTATCTTGTTCATCTTTTAATGCTTGTTTGCGTGCATTGAACACTTCTTCAATCCCTTTAATTTCTTCTTGAATTGATTTTTTCTTAGCATTAAGTTCATCCTCAATCATCTGCATTGTAAAGTCGTGTAAATCTTCTAGGGCAGATTTTTGTTTTTCTAAAGTTTCTATCTGCTCATTGTATATTGAAATTTGGGATGATTGTAAGTTTGCAATTATGTTGTAACGTTGAGATACAGTGTCGTAATAGGTATCAATTAGCGATTCTGCCTGATCCTTTGCTTGTTCAGTCCCGATTGCTTGTAATCGTGATATTTCAGCTTGAAGTAATTGTTCTCTTTTTACTATTTCGTCATACTTTTTGTTTTCAATATCGATATATTCTTGTGAATTTTCTTTGAGAAGTTGCTGTTCTAATTCAAGTTGTGTTATAGTTCTATCAATAGATTTATTTGAATTATCAAATGATATTGATTCTAATTCTGCTATACTGTTTGCATAATCCATCCATTGAGTTCGTAATTGTTGAATATAATCATCGTTTTCTGATAAACCCATTGCACGATACTTTTGTGCTAATTTGTGAACTTCATCTTGCATTTGTTTATATATTGCAATTTGTTTAGTCGCAGTATCTTCTCCACCATTAAAATCTAATAGGGATATTTCAAATTCTTTATCAGATAATATTTTGTCGATTTCACTTTTAAGTTTTTCTAGTTTTTCTTTAAATTTATCTACTTCGGATATTGCTTTATCGGCTGAAGATTTAAGAGAACTTGTATCAAAATTAAGATTTATTGGTTCAAAAATAATCGAGTCAGCTATTTTATTTGATTCTGCAATCAATCTTTGTATTTCTGATTCCTTATAATTTAATCCTTGTGCGAATAACTTATCCATATCTTCTGATGCTCTTCCACCAAGCACCATAGAGTTAATTTTATTGTCTTTCATACTAGGAATTAATTCTTCTATTAAGTCTCCAGTAGAAGAAAAATACTTAGACCAATTTCCTGCAACTTGCTTTATAATTTGAGTAGATATATTTGCTTTTGCATTTTCAAGAGTTGTATAATCGTCAAGATTATCTTCATATGCCAAACCCATATTGTTAAAATATTTTTCAAGGTTAGAAGTCAAAGTTTTATGTAGTTCGGTATCGCCTCTTATTTTTTCATCATAATAAGATGTAGATGATTGAAGCATTTTATTATAATTTTCTTGATATGTGTTTTTATAATCAGTAATACTTTGCCCTAATTTTTCACGCAATGCAATTTCATTATTTAAATATGGAATAAATTCTTCTGAAATACTTAATAAGGTTTCCATATCGCTTGCTGATAATGCATTACCTTCACTTAAAGAATTAAAAACTTTTTGTAGGTTTTCTATATCCGAACGAGTTGCACTTAATTTTTTAATGCTTTCTTCAATAGAGTCAAATGAAGATGCTAATTCATTATTTGCAGTTGTTGCATTTTTAGATGCCTTTTCCATATATTCAACATAAGCTGGATATTCAGATAACGTATCAAGGAATTCTTGTACATTAAAAGTATTATCTTTTATTTGTTTAGCAAAGTTTTCCTTTTGTTCATCACTTAAATCAGCAAAAGCCTTACGAACAGCATTAGCTTCATCTTCTGTCAATTTTGCCCAACTTTGAGTTCCAACAGAGTATGTTAATACACTATCAGTCATATCATTGAAATATTGCTTTACTTTATCAGCAGTTTCTTTTATCTTCTTTTCAACATTCTCAATTTCAGAATCACTTCTACTTAAACTTACTTTAGAATTTCGTAAACTCTCGTAATATTTTAATTTATTTCGCTCGTTTTCCAAAGAATTGATTGTATTTCCCATATTATCTTTGGAAGCAAGGGCTAATTCTTCACGTTTTAATTTGATATATTCTCTTTGAATAGAAGTTAAATCTGACAAACTATCAACATTTTCAATAATAAAATTACCTTGTTCATTTACGAATCCATTCAGTTCAGGCATTAATTCTTTTAATTTATTTTGCGTGTCATAATATTCTTGAAGCTGTTCGGTATTTAAATTATCTTCATTAACTTTTAATTCTAAATATTTAGTGCCTAATGTTTCAACGCTTGCACTATTATTTTGTAAATCTTTAAGTTCGTTTGATAATGTGGTTACCGATTCTTTAGCTCTATCAGCTTGTTTAGCAAAATAATTGATACCATAACCAATAGCCATTACACCAGCAACTACAGCACCACCAATTAATAACTTACCAGCTAAACTCAACGTTGTTACCGCTGTTCCAGCTACCGTTGCTGTTTTAGCTAATAAAGAAAATTGTGTTACTATATTTTTTAAAAAATCTATACTCAATACTGCTTTAAAAGAAATAAACGATGCTATCAACCCAACCATTACAGTTTGTAGTCCACCAGCACTATCAGTTAATTTAACCACCCAAGTAACTGTATCTATTAAACTTTTTGTAAAATTCGCATCTAATGAATTAGTAGCCAGTGATTGCCAAGCAGATTCTAATCTAGCTAAATGCCCAGATATAGAGTTAAAATATGCTTCTTGTTCTTTAGTATAACTTCCAGCAGAATTCATCGCAGATTCTGTAGCTTTTTCAACTTTATTCCAGTTAGCCATAAGTGCTTCAAATACTGCTTTTTGACGTTTCCCACTTATTAATTCACTAATATATGCTTGTTGATTTTTAGTTAATGATGGATAAACTTTTGATATATCTGTTAAAATTGAATATGTATCTCTAAGCTGTCCAGTAGTATCTTTTATATCAACATTTGCAACTTTTCTTAAAGCAGTATCTAATTTAGAAATATTTTCTGGATCTTCTTCAAAACCTTCAGAAACACCCCTAAGTCTTTGTGTTATTATTAATAAGCCAGAACTTGATTTTTCAATATTTTGTATAACTTCATTTGCACCTGTAGCTAAACCAGCTAACTGTTCTATTGAAACGCCAGCTTGTGAGTACACAGCCGAGGTTCTTGTGAAGGATTCTGCTAAATCCGAAAATGTGATTGCTGACGTATTTGATACTTCATTCAATACATTTAACGTTCTTTCAGCAAAAGCGTAAGATTCATCTCCGAAACCTTTCATAGTTGAAATTAAAACATTGGCATTTCTTTCAACATCATTCATGTTGTCACCAACATTTTTCATTGAAAGTGATAATTCGGCAAAATTTAGAGCTTGGTCTAAATCAGAAAATCCAGCCTTAACCATAGTTCCAACTGCATCTACAGCATCTCTTCCTGTTCGAGATACACTTTCACCCATTTCATAAGCCTTTTTTACAAAAGAATCCATTTCATTAGTTGAAAGATTTAATATTTTATTAACTTCAAGTAAACTGTCGTCTAATAGTTTTACTTCTGAAGCTACTTCTCTAATTAATCTTTTTCCAAGTTCTAAGGCATCATAAAATGAATAAAAGCTTAAAAATCTTTTAAATCTGCTAGAGAGTGTTGAAGTCGATGCACTTGCCTGACGTGCCTCGGTTTCGAATTGTTTCATTTCTGGTGAAAGTTTTTTCATTTCAAGATTAAATTCTTGAGCTGAAATTGCATTATCTTTTAATTTATCTTCTAATCCTGTAAGCGTTCCATTTAATTTTTCAAATTGTGCATTGTCATAAGTTCCATTTTTGGCTATAATATCATTTAAATTTTGTCTAGCGTTATTTATTTTAATTTGTGCTTCTTCTTGTAATTTCTGAATATTTAAGCTATCTTTTTCTAATGTTAATTTTTGTTTTAAGCTATCAATTATTTGATTAATTTCATTTCTTTGATTATCATATAAGCTTTCGCCTGTCGTTGATAATCCACTTAAAACATTTCTTAAATTTTCAATTTCAGGGGTATAATTACCTGTATTAATACCTTTTGTTGTTGATAAAGTAGCAATCTGTCTTTCTAAATCTAATAGCTGTTTACGTTTTTGATAAATAAAATTAACCTTAGATTCTTCTTGCTTAAATGCTTCGATTGTATCTTTGTTAGTAGATTTTTTTACTGATTGATATTGTTTTTCTAAAGCAATAATTTCTTTATAATAATTATCTGTTATGTTTTGTAATGCTTTTAAGTCATCAAAATTATTCGAAGTATCCAACATTGAATATAAATCTTGAGTGGCTGTTGTCCCTTTGAATTGTTCTGGTAAACTATCTAAAGTAGATTTGATTTTTTGATATATTCTACTTTGTTCTTCTAATATATTTTTTTGTTTTTCTGCATCTTCAGTAATTGTTCTATTTTGGGTTTCAAATTTGCCTGTTTCTTGATTTAGTTTTTGATAATCTTTAACAGTAGAGCCTAAAGTATCTTTATATTTTAAAATTCTTGTAGTTGAAAATACTTCATTTAAAGCATCTCCAGCTTGACCTATATGAGATTCAAGAACTTTTACTAAACCATTAAATTGTTTTGTTACACTTGGTATATCTATATTAAAGCCTATCGGCAAACTATCAATTCTTTGCCCCATAGATTTTAACTGTGCTTCAATAGTTTTACCACTTTTAATTTCATCTAGCTTGGCTTCTAGTAAAACTCCGAAATTCTCTGCCACGTTTCAATCACATCCTTTTTTTAAAATAAAAGAGACACGCTTAAAACGTGTCATATTAATAAACTTTTAATCCTAATTTTGTTAATTCTTTTTTTAATTCTCTTTTTAAATTTTTTTTAACCCATTCTTCTAAATATTCTAATCCCTTTATTGGTTCATGTTGATAATATGGATTGTTAGGCGTACCCGTGATATCGAGCCATAATGGGATTAAATCAACTACGCTTTGCCTTGAGAAGTTAGTGTGCCAACCCCAAGTTTGATCACTCTCAACTGGTGGATTTGCAATGGTAAATGGCTCTATTTTATCTGTATCATAAAAAACATAAGTTGTTATCGAACCATCAATATTTAATTTTGCATCTAATTTACTTATACTATGTAAGAATTGATTTGTACGCACATATAATTCATTATCAGAACCATCACCCATTTCTTCTTCAACGTACTTAATCATTTTATCTAAAGCAGTTTCGCCAACTTTATTCATAGCTTTTGTTATTAATTCATTTATTCCTTTTTTCATTTCGTCAATACTTTTAAAAGAAGGCATATTATTCACCTTCTATTATTGCTTTTTTAACTTCATCATTAACAACAGATTTTAATTGATTTGAATATTTATCAAACATGTTTTGAATTCTTTTTAATGTATCTTTATCAAATTGATTAAGTATTTGGTCAAAAACTTCGAGGTCTATCAATGCGGATATGGTATCTAACTCGTGCTTGTAAGATTTTTCTAATTCCTTATATGTATTAAATTTTATATCCGTAAAATATTTTACTAACAAAAAGTATATGTGTTGAATAGTATTAAATTCTATATTATTGGTTTTGCAATATTCATAACGCTCAATGAGATCAGTTACTAGATTGGTAATAGAAGTGTCATTTAATTTTTCCTGTATTAAAACTTCATATTCTTGTCCTGAAATTGTTAATAATAATTTCTTATACGCAAATTCTTTTTTAGCTATATTTAAAATATCATTTGATTTTATTTTTTTAGACATAATCTTTTATTCTCCTTTTAATTTAATTATTTATTGCAATAAAAAAAGAACAGTATTAAACTGCCCTTTATAATTAATTATTTATTTCTTAATATATAGTTTATCGTATCTACTATAATATTAGTATTTGAAATAACATTTGGTATAAAATCAACATAAACACCATTATCAAGTAAATCAATCCAATAAGTTGTATTCTGAAAACTATCTAAGTCAAGTTTAATTGCCCTACTTGTGATTTTATTTTTCTTGTTCATCGCACCTATAATTGCCCCTGTTGAACTGGCTAAAATAGCTCCACCAACAATCGAACCAATATTCATAACAACTTCATTGTTTTCTATTAATTCAGCACCAATAACATCATCATACTTTATGGTATATTTCGATTTATCTTTTGTTTTTATTGTCATTTCTCTGGTATTGTTATTAAATCCAACATAGTTTAATTCATCATTGCTTCTTACGTACCCTAGTAATATTAATTTATCATAAAATTTATTTAATGTTCCTACTTGTGTCTGAACGTTTTTTGTATTGTCTTTTAATACATAAGTCATAAATACTACAATTAGTATGAGTATTGTAAAAACTATAATTGGAAACGCCATTTTATTACCTCCAACAATATTTGGTAGTAATTATTATATTCAATAATTGCATATATTATACTATTGGAGGTAATTATTGTCAAATTATTTTTTAATTTAATATGATAAAAGTTTCGATTTATTAGGTTGTTAATATGATAAAACTTCGCTTTTATCCTTTTAAAAAAATAAGCACGATTTTTAGGGCGTGCTTTTAATTTAATTTTAGTTTTGTAGTTAGGATTTCTGGTATATTATCTAGTTCGTAATACCATATGTATAGTAAGTCTATTCCATTATCTTCAGCATATTTTCTTTTTAGTTCATCACGGTAGATTAATTCTTCAAATTGTTTTTTTACTTCTTCGTCTGTTTGTACCCCATAAAAATTAGTTTCTTCTTCATGTTGTTTACCTTGACATTCAATAATTAAATTGTATTGTTTTAGATAAAAATCATAACGAGGATATCCATTAGTTTTAGGATTTATTAAATCTTTAAAGGACTTTTCACGTTTATATTTAATGTTATTGCTATCAAAAAACTCTTTACATTTTCTTTCTAAATTTGATCTTGATGAACAATCAGGACATTGTCTTTGCTTTCTCTTACCCCTGAATTTATCCCAAGAAACATCAAATTCTACCCCACATTCACATCTAAATTTTAATTTTTCATCAACATTTACAAATTTAGTAGATAATAATTCGCAAGTCGAATGCTTATTTACAAAATCTCTAATCATGTCTATCGTCCATCTTGTCCTTTTACTACATTCATTACATTGTCTTTTATTTGCATATTTAAATTTATAAAACGTTGTTTCGAACACATTATGTTTTTCACAAGGACATTGAATTTTTAACTTATCTCTGTTAGACGTATAAGTATCGCTTAATAATTTACATTCACTATTTGTTTCAATATAATTCTTAATATAATCATAAGTAAATCTTCTATCATCATTAGCTTCTACACAGCTACAATGTTTACAAGTTAATTTTTCTCGAATTCTTATTACTGCAAAACTTGTGTCAAAACTCTTGCCACAAGATACACATTTAATTTTTAATTTACTTGTGTTGTTTTTATATTTACCATTGATTATTTCTGAACCCATATCTTCAATATATTTTTTTACATAATCATGAGTAAAAGCTTGTTTTTGTCCCATTTTTTCAAAAGAACAAACTTTACAAGTGTGTATTTCTAACTTTCTATAATTATAAAATGAAGTCGTATATTCTGATCCACACACTTTGCATTTAAATTTCATTGGTTCATCAACGTTTATATATTCTGTTGAAATCAATTCATTTCCATGAGATTCAACATATTCTTTTACTAAATCATAGTTCCATCTAATTGGTTTGTATTCTTTTTTAACACATTTTGGACATTTGATTCTATTCCTATATTTATAATCCGAAAAACTAACTTCAAATATTTCTTCTTTGCACAAAGAACATAATATTTTTATTTTTTCTGTGTTTCCATGATATTCTGTTGATATGAGTTCTCCACCTTTGTTTTCTATATATTCCTTTACCTCTTCATAACTAAATTTTCTTGTCATTATAAATACTTCCTTTCTGATTTATACAATTCAGAATTATACAAATTAGAAAATAAGTA
>ENA-UOOR01003981-UOOR01003981.1-fermentation-metagenome-genome-assembly--contig:-NODE-3981-length-12216-cov-13.104350_pt1 | contig 12216 bp, 10 predicted proteins | sample MGYA00245780_ERZ724029 | MGnify/ENA primary metagenome ERZ724029 (study PRJEB28704, sample SAMN03018315) | fermentation metagenome | biome: anthropogenic terrestrial biome; feature: soil... | reverse complement strand
ATTTCTTTTGTTTTTATTTGTTTTTTTATCTTGACATATTACCAGATTGCTTTATCCCATTCTTCTATTGGTTCCGGGTTTAACCATACACAATACCTTGATCTATCTTTTATACTTCTAATAACTTTTTCTGCAGAAGGATTTTTATTGTTTCTTGCATCCCCAAAGAATATCACTATACTGTTTCTGTCTAATTTATTAAATTCATTTTCATAATAATCATTCAATGCTTTGTTGTAGTCAGAATACCCTCTAAAACCAATGATAGTTTCCAATATAGCATTAATAGGTTTTTCTTTAAATGTCTCAGTAAAGTCAATTAAAGAGTTTACGAAGCCATATATTTCAATACCATGAAATATTGAGTTTAATTCCGATATAAAAGATATTAAAGTGCCTAAATATGAATTAACAGAGCCGGATATATCAAGAATACATACTAATTTATATTTTTTTACTATAGGTTTCTTATAGCATAGCTTAATAGGAATACCACCTAATTTCATACTGTTTTTTACAGTTTCTTTTAAATCAAGCTGTTTGTTCTTTGCTTGTTTCATTGAACGACTAACTTTAGTTCTAAATTTAGGTGCATTCATTTTTATATAATACAATAAGGATTCATATTCTGTATTTGAAAGATTACCTATGGACTTTTTATCAATTTCCTTCAATAAGTCAATAACCGGCATATGTTTGTCACTAAATAATTCTTTATGTGTTTCAGTGCCATATTTAATCCTTATTTTTGTTAGCTCTTCTTGTTTTCTTTCCTCCGTTTTTATAACTTGCTGCTCATGGTCTTCGTTGAATTTCTTTTTTTTATTATCCATTTCTTTATTAGCTATACTTAATTCATTGTAAACTTTATCAATTTTTTCTAATTGCTTGAAAAGTAAATTGGTTACATTATCGCTATTTATAGTATTTAAATTAGTTAGTAATTTTTCCTCTAACTTATCTTTATATGTTGTTTTTTCCTGTTCATTTTTGAAGAAATCTACAACCTGAGAAGGTAATTTCTCATTAAAATGCAACAAATCATCAACTAATTCTTTTTCATCTTTAGATAAGTTTACATAAATTTTTAGAACAAGTTTTTCATCAAGGGAACTTAACAATTCTTCTTTTTTCTTATTAAAAGCATTGTTAATATTGTTTTTATCATTCTCCAATTTCTTAATTTCTTCATTATAGCTGTTATTTAATCTTTTTCTTTCAATTTGGGATTGATTTTCTAAAAAATCTTCCTCATATTTTTTTAAAAATTTGCAAAACAAATTATCATACATATCATAAGTGTACTTGCTTGAACAAAATAATGACTTTGTGACGTATAGCAAGTTATCTTTATTGAAAATATTGATTGTTGGCAGTATATGAAAAAAATCAATTATTGTTGAAGGTGCAATGTCATATTCATTATTTCTTAAATAATTAACCAAACTAACTGAAAGACTTATCGTTTCTTTATTTAAGTTCGGTTTTTCTTTTACAATCATCTGTATCATCCTCTATATTATCAAGAATAAGTTTAAGATTCTTTCTGAATATTTCATTATTAGATGACTTATACTTGAATTCTGTAATTTTAATCATTTCATCAGTTAATGGTCCAATATATTCTAATATCTTCAACCAATAATTTATTGTAAAGTCTCCAATACTTGTAAGCTCTGTTATCCCTGTTATATAATTGTTTAAAGAAATATTAGTAGGTATATATGATGTATTTTCTTTTTTTACGCCCAATTTATTAAGGATATTATTTATGTTTGAATCAATGTTTCCAAGTTCAACCTCATATTTCAATACTTCTAAAGGATTGCAATTATTTAAATAAGCATAATTTGTTATTATTTTTTGCATTTTTAAAGATATAGATATTGTATTGTATAGGTTATATTTGCTTATGGGACTCATCTTTAAAATGTCAGAATTTATTAAATTGTTGATTTTGTTTTCTATTTTTAAGCATGTTAAGTTTGAGAAAACTCCGTAAGAAAGGTTTTTCTTGTTGCCCTTGGCATTACCTTTTAGAATATCTATATAAAATGAGAGTTGCTTATATTTTAATTCTTCTACTAATATTAAAATATAAATATCTTTTGGATCTTTCAATAAAGGAATTAATGGATTTCTTTTTTTAGATACATCAAGAATGGTGCTATGATTTTCTGCTAATTTGTTTTTAATGAATATTTGTGTTGCTTCCTTAAAAGTTTCAACAAGATTTTCTTTGTTATAATCAAAACAACCCTTATCAATGAAAAATTGCCCATATTTTAAATCGAACTTGATAGTAGTAAGGCGTTTGATTTTATCAATTTGATTTATAAAAACATTGCAATTTTGAATGTTTAATAAGTTTATAAAATTGTTGTTATCTTGGTAATATTGATAACATTCTTCTAATTCATTCAAATAGCTATGAAGTTGAATAATATCATTTGTCGCATCAGAGTAGATTTCACTATAATTTAGTTTACATGTACCATCTTCAAGTTCTTCACCTTCAATTGTTAGTCCAGGAAGTGTCATCTTTGCACAGTTGCTGTAAAACAATACTGTGGAAAATTCAATATCTCTAATATCATTAGGTACTGCAGGGAATTTAATCCAATTATCATATTTTTCTAAATCAGCTCTTTTACTCCAGTATTCATTTAATGATTTATTTACAATTATCAAGATTTCTTCAATTTTATCGATAATAAACATTTTAAAATCATTACTTGTATAATCTTTTTCTAATTCCTTTGAAATGGGAAATAATTCTAATAATTTTATAGCTTGATCTTCTTGAATGCTATTTTTTGAAAGCAAATATTTGTTAAGGAACTCATATTTTAACTTTTCCTTTTTTGCTATTAAATTAATCTGTAAATCATTTGTTATAATTATTCTATTGAACTTGTTATTTAGTTCTTTGAATTTTTTTAAAGCAAATTCTTTATCATAAACCTCATGATCAATAACAATGATAGTATCTAATCCTATTATACCATTAAAATGAACATTGTGATGTAATGAGTAATTAATACAGAATTGAGCACAATTTCTTTCTATGCAATTTTTATTATCAAAATCTGTGATCTTTATTAATTCCCTGATCGTACTAACATATTTATCATTTTTATTTCTTTTTTTTGGATTTCTTGATACAACTTCCATGTTATGATTTACTATTGGCCTTTTAAAAAACTTATTAATAACATTTGACATTTCAACTAAATTGACATTTACCATGAGACAACTCCTTTTGCAATAAGTTAGTTTTAATATACCACAAAATACCCCTTTAGTCAACACAGCAAAAAGCCCATGTCTAATACAAACATGGGCTTTAAATTATTGTATAAATTTTACGTTGCCTATCATTACGATATGTAAAAGGCAAACTATCGATGTTACATTTAGGAACATTAATTGCAATATTCTATCAATTTTAGTATATCTTTTTTTCCCATTTACTTTCTTTTGTCCATTTTTAGTAAGAAGGATATGTAACCAATATAATACACCTATTACAGTGAACATACTGGGTACTACATCCATCATTCCCCTTAGACTCATAGTTTCCTCCCAGACAGTCATAAAACCTGTCCTATTTGTCTTTAGTTTTTTGTTCGTTCTCCTTTTTATTTACAGTAGCTTCTCTTTTAGCAACTGCTTTTTCTCTATTAGCAATGTCAACTTCTCTTAAAGTAACAGCCTTTTCTCTTTCAATTACTGAAAATTCTCTTTCTGTTAACTCTATTGCTGCTTGCTGTTTTAACTGCTTTTCTTCGTAGTCACTAATAGTAGTAAGCGTTTTTACACCTAATTGAACTAATGTACAAACAAGTATAAATGCTAATACTAATGCTATTACACTTTTAGTAATATTATTTGCCTTTTTAGGACCAAATACTTTCGCTAAAATGTCATTAACTGAAATAATAGACATTTCAGTCATAGTTTTAATGTCTTTTACTTTTAATTCTTGTGTTTCTTTTTTACTATTATTTTTCTTTTTCATCTTCTCACCTCTCCCTGAATATTTTATAAATTAATCATCTACCACCACCTATACTTTAAGTAAATCTACTATTCTTCGTATTCTTCGTATACTTGAGATCCATCCGCATTTGTAACAATGCCTGGATGACGTACCCTTAATCCTACTTCTAATAATGTTGACTTAATTGAATCAGTTACATGTCCAATTTTAGACATGTCCCATTCAAGATTATCATCTTCAACTAAAGTCTTAATACAATCAAAAACAGCGTTATCAATTGCATCATTTCTTTCTAACTGTTCATCAGTTAATTCTAACTCTTTCATAAATCTTCTCTCCTTCTAAAATAATATATCTCATCAGCCGAAGCTGTTACATAATGTTAATCTATAAATAAAAAAGCAACTCTCTTGCCAAAAGGCATAAAAGTTGCTTTGAATTTTAAACTTATAAAATAATGAGATAAAATCTCTAAAACATGAAATATATATAGTTTGATAATACCACTAAATACTACTATTGTCAACTATTTAATGAAGTCAATATTAGTATATAATATAAAATTTAATGCACATACGATTAGTGTTACCGGGAAAAATACAAACTGTAGCAACCTATCTATTTGTGTATATTTCGATTTGTTGTTTATTTTTTGTTTTCCTGCATCGGTAAAGTAAACACCTAACCAATACAATGAACCTAAACTCACTATTAATATAAAGAATATGTTATCAAACATAATATCAACCCCTTTAAAATTCTTTAATAGTAATAAGATTTAATTACTTAATTATACAATATATCAAACATAAGTACAATTTATGATTTTTGGTTTATAGGATTATTGTTTTTCTTAATCTAATTATTCGGTGTAACTTCAGAATATCCATCTTTGTTAAGAACAAAACCTAATTCTTTGAACTTTATAATATGTTCAGAAACAAATTCCCTTCCTCTTTCATCTGCTTCTTTTTCGTTTTCAAATACTTTTATATCCCACTCCCCCAATATCCACTCCATATTATTTATATTTAGAACTATTGGCTCAACTCCTAAATATTTTGTATGACATAGTTTATCCTGGCTACATGTATCTTCGTAATTTTTAGGATACAATTTATCAAACTTCTCTTTTTGGAAAAGACATGCATCGTTGCAGCTTGTATTAAATTTATAAAGAGTTGTACCTAAAGGAACAGGTAAGTTTATTGTTTTTTTATCTTCTTTTATAAAACTCATTTTTCACCCCTTTTTATAAAATGTTAATCTTTGTTCTTCTTGTACACTAAGCTAATTGTTTTTTTAAAAATTTCTCTATTATTTCTCTATCTTTATCTTTTTTACTTAATGTACTTAACGTATTCCTGATTTCTTCCCAACTTGAATTATTAATGGTATTGATATTTAAACAGTGAAATAGTAATTTTGTCCACTCAACTGATTCTGCAACAGAAGGTATTTGTTTTAAATCTAAAGATCTAATATTCTGCAACAAGTCAGCTATGTCTTTTGCAAACTCAACAGATACATTGGCTTGCAAGCTTATTATTTTAGTTTCAGTTTCCATTGAGGGGTAGCTTAAATATGCATAAACACATCTTCTTCTGAATGGCTCACTTAATTCTCTTGAAGCATTAGATGTGGCTATTATTATAGGTTTTAAATCCTCTTGGGCGTAAACAGTACCATACTCCGGAATAGAAAGACTATAATCTGATAGAGTTTCCAATAACATTGCTTCTACTTCAGCATCTGTTTTATCAATTTCATCTATTAGAAGTATTTTTCGCTTATTATTTGTTGGATTTAATGCTTCTAATACAGGTCTTTTTATTAAAAAGTGTTCTGTATTAAAAAACTTTTCTTCATTTACCTTATCAATTGCATCTTTTAATGACAATCCTTTTAATTCTTCATTTAATTGTCCCTTTAAAATATTTTGATAAGACAATTGTTTAGCATAGTCTATTTCATATAAAACCTTACTTACATCTATTCCTTCATAGCATTGTAATCTTATTAATTCAAAACCAGTTATATTAGAAAGAATCTTTGCAAAGTATGTCTTTCCTGTGCCGGGTTTACCGTCAAGTAATAACGGTTTTTCAAGTTTTAAAGCTGAGTATATTGCATATATTAATGGCTTGTCAGCTATATAGTTTTCACTTTTTAGCAACTCATCTATATCATTAATTGTGTAATCTAACATAATACAAATCCTTTCTTTCTATTTAGTTAATTATACCTCATAATTGAGGTAACGTCAACTAACATGAATTATGCATATGATTGTACTTTTTCAACAATTATTTGTGCTCCAAAATCATCAACTTTAACCTTCCCTAAAATAAAGACAATTGAATCTTCGCCAAAACAGTCTATATAAATATCTATACATCTTGAAAAAGCAACACATTTAATTTCACCAGTCTTATCTTCAAGCTCAAATATTTTCAACAATTTACTATCTTTTTTAGTGTATTTATTTTCAATATTTTTCATTACTCCAAAAACTCTAACATTCTTTCCATCGTAAAGATTAGCTTCTATTTTATCCCCTTCAATTTCATCATCTTCTCTATCTTGTGGCAAAAGCTTTACTAATTCAGTTACTTTCTTGCTATTTGTGAGTTTAGGATATTTATCTAATGGATGACTTGTTATATAAAAGCCTGCATATTCTTTTTCCATTTTGAGCATATAATTTTGTTCAAATTCCTGAGTATTAGGTATTTCTACTTTTTTATATACATCAAGTGCTGCTTCTGTTGAAAACAATGACATCTGATCAGAATAATGTAATTCCTTTTCAAACTTTGCACTACCTAAGATAGTGGGTAAAATCTCAAGTTTTGATTTTCTCGTTCCTTCGAAAATATCTACTGATGAAGAATAGATTAATGCTTCTAATATTTTCTTGTCAATTTTCTTGTAGATTGCCATCCTCTCAGCAAAATCTTGAAAATCTTTAAATATACCTCTTTCATTTCTTTCACTAATAATATCAATAGAAGCTTTTCCCATATTTTTTATTCCCATTAATCCAAATCTTATTGAATCATCATAAACAGTAAATAATTCTTTTGATAAATTAACATTCGGAGGTAGGATATTAATGTTTTTCTTTTTACAAGTAGACATATATCTTTTTATTTTATCTGCTTTATGGATAAATGAATTTAATGTAGCACACATAAATTCTTCAGGATAATAGTAAGCTAACCATGCTGTTCGTATACTAATGTCCGCATAGCAAGTGGCATGGCTCTTATTGAAGGCGTACCTACAGAACTTTCTCATTTTGTCCCATATAATTATTGCAGCTTCTTTTGTAATTCCGTTTTTAATACATCCTTTAATATTTAGCTTTTTATTTGGATTTTTTTTATCATATTCATCAGAACCATAAATGAAATATTCTTCATACTCATTAACTATGTGTTCCTTTTTCTTACCCATGGCTTTACGGATTTCATCTGATTGGCCTTTACTAAATCCTGCAAGCACTCTAACAGCAAACATTACTTGCTCTTGATATATCAATATGCCATATGTTGTATTAAGTATAGGTTCCAATTGTTCAGTATCATATGTCACATCCTCGGGATTTGTCATGTTATGAATGTAATTAGGTATTTCATCAATTGGCCCTGGTCGATATAATGATATTCCTGCAATTAATCTCTCGAAAAATTCCATACCCTTAATCTTAGCTTCTTTTCCTGTTAAGTGAGTATACTTATAGGCATCTTGAAATAATTCTTTTATAAAATTAGTCATGCCCGGTGACTCTAATTGAAATACTCCATCAGTATTTCCTTTTGATAAAAAATCATATACTAAAGGATCATCAATCGGAATATCATGATAATTTAATTGTGTTTTCCCTTCTTTTAATCTTTTTTTATTTATATCAGCAAGTGATCTATTTACAACTCCCATTGTTCTTAAACCTAAAAAGTCCATCTTGAGAAGTCCTAAATCTTCACACTCATTCATGTTTATCTGAGTTGTTGGGAGCCATTTTTTTGTCTTATCATCTTCCATCAATAATTGAGGAATATAATCGGTTACTTTGGTTGGAGCTATTATAACTCCGCAAGCATGTATTGATGTTTGTCTTGGAAGCCCTTCAAGTTTTAAAGCAATATCTACAATTTTTTTAACATCATCTTCTTCTAACAATTTGCAAAATTCAGGGCTTTTTTCCATTGCCTTGTTTAATGTAATATCCGGTTCCTCAGGGATTGATTTGGAAATTCTGTCACCTAAACTGTAAGGGAAACCTAATGCTCTTGCAACATCCCTAATAACTGCTCTCGCTGATAGTGTACCAAAAGTTATTATTCTTGATACAGAACTTTCACCATATTTACGCTTTACATATTCTATAACTTCGTCTCTTCTATTGTCATCAAAGTCTAAATCAATATCAGGCATTGAAATTCTATCAGGATTTAAAAACCTTTCAAATAACAAGCCAAAAGGTATCGGATCTATTTCAGTTATACTTAAACAATATAATATTAAACTTCCTGCTCCGGAACCCCTGCCAGGTCCGACTAATATTCCATTTTCCTTAGCATAATTAACAAAATCCCATACTATTAAAAAATATCCACAATAATTCATTTGTTTAACTACATTTATTTCAAATTCAAGTCTTTCTCTATATTCTTCATTGTCCTTTTCAGTTCCTGCAAATCTCTTTCTAAATCCCTCATGTACTAAATGCTCAAAGTAAGATACTTCATCCTTAAATGGTAGAGGAACTTTAAATTCAGGCATATGTATTGTTTCTAAATCTAAATCAACAGTACATTTTTCTGCAATTTCCAAAGTGTTATCTAAAGCTTCTGGTAAATCTTTAAATAATTCTTCTATTTCTTTATCGCTATGCAAGTGATACCCTGTTCCGCTAAACTTATAATGTTCTTCATCAATAGTTTTTTGCGTTCCAATACATAGTAATATTTCATGTTCAAAAGCATCTTCTTTATTTACATAATGCGAATCTGTTGTTGCTATAATTTTTAAGTTTAGATCTTTGGCCATCTTTAATAAGAGTTCATTTATTTCATTTTCGCCCTCTATTCCATGGCGTTGTATTTCTATATAAAAATCATCTGTTCCAAAAATATCTATCATCAACTTTGCAAGTTCATAGGCTTTTTCTATTTTGTTATCTGATAGTAATTTAGGAATGTTACCTCCGAGACAGGCACTACTTGCTATGATTCCCTCCGAATATTTTTTCAACAAATCATAATCAATTCTTGGTCTACCATTAAACATATCATCATAGGCCAGTGAGGTAAGTTGTATTAGATTTTTAAAACCAATATTGTTTTTTGCAAGCAATAAAAGGTGACTATGTTTCTTATCTTCACCTTTGTAATCTTTTATATATGCTTCAAATCCTAAAATTGGCTTTTTATTTTCTTTTAACATTTTTTTATAGTAATCTATACAACCATGCATATTTCCATGGTCAGTCAATGCACCGGCATATGAAGTTTTATCAACCATTGAGCTTATAGATATTGCACCATCAAGCATACTGTAACCAGAGTGCCTATGTAGGTCTGCAAATTTAGTAAACCTTATAATTGCATTGCTATTTTCTTTTTGAATTACAACTGCCTTACATGTATCTCTATATCTAAAAATTTCAGATATATCATTATCATAAGGAAAAGAAGCTATTTCAATTCCATTATTATAAGCTATCACATTGGATTCTTTCTTTACACATGAAATAAAATCTTTAGTATTAACTTTTGCATTTTCTATTAATATTATTGACTTATCCATTAACAGTTCTCCTTATATATTGATAACCCATTATGCCACAAACTTGATGTAATGTCAACCCGAGGCACTTTTGGGGAATTTGGGGAGTTTGGGGAATTTGCATAATGTACGACAGGTGCACATATGTAATATCAATGCATACGGAGGGTTTTGGGGAATTGTTTGGGGAATGTTTTAGGGAGCAAAACAGCTGAAAATGTTAGTATGAAAAAAAGCAGCCCAATTTTATATTGTAAAAACAGGGCTACTTACTATTATAATAGAGTTAGTTGCTGACAATCATCAGGAATATTTTCATGAACAATTTCTATAGAATTTAAATCGTCACGAGCATTAAATACCTTTTTCCCTTTTGCAGTTTTGCTATATACCTTTAACTCTCTAAACAAATTAATTTTCTTATTTTTTCCTCTTTTAGTCTTATAAATAAGCGTATCTTCTTCATTTACTTCTTCTACTAAAATAAGTTCATTCTCTTCAGGTAGATATGCCTTAGTAGTTCTTGATACTGATAAATCTTTATAATCTACTAATTTGCAATATCCTTCTTTTGTTATATAAAGAACTTTGCCTTCCTTTTTACCTTTAACAAATAAGTGCATCAATTGTAATTTTTGAGGTAGATAGTTTTCAATTGCTATCCCTTTAAATTTATTATCGCCTTCCATTAAGTCTGATGGTTTTATAACAATACATTCACCTAAATTTGTTATTGCTATTAATCTATCATCTTCACTTAGTCTTTCATTAAGAAGGCCAGGTTCCTCTTGTTCTATCTTAGTTGTTTTTATGTAGTTATTTTCATCCATGAATACATTGTATTCTTTCTTAACCTTTACATAGGTATAATTTATATCAGTTATTTCTGTCTTTCTTTCATCAGCGAAATTTTTTTTGATATCCTTGAGCATCTTTTTAATTTCATTCTTGATTTTTCTTTCAGAAGCTAAAATATCTCTAATTTTATCATTATCCTTAGTTACCTTATCGCATTGCTCCTGGATTTTTATAGTATTAATATTAGAAAGTTTTCTTAGTTTTGTTTCCAGAATAACTTCAGCTTGTACATCAGTACACCTAAATGTACTTATTATTTTTTTATCGCTTGCGGAGATATCTTTATATACTGATATATCTCCATGCATAAGTGCCTTTTTCATATTTGATTCTGCTTCTTCCTCAGTCTTACCTGGTGCCTTAGTAGTTATTTCATATATTTGTTTCAAATGAGATTTACCAAACAGAAGACCTTGTAGTCTTTCTACTTTCAACTCACCTTCAGCAAGTATCTTGTTATATTTCTTTACATACAATTCTCTTTGGTAATCTAAATATATATTTATATATTCTTCTAAATTAAATAACAGAGGCCTATTATTCAAGATTCCTAACATTGACACAGTGATATTATCCTGTAATTTTGTATGTTTGAAAAGATAGTCCATTACCTTTTTATCACTGATGTCTTTTTTCAATTCTATTACAATTCTAATACCTTCCTTAGAACTTTCGTCTCTTACATTTGTGATATTAAGTTCTTTTTTGTTATTAGCAAGGTCTATAATTTTACCTACAACATTTTCTTTATCACCTGCCATGGAATAAGGTATTTCAGTTATAACTATTTGTTTTTTTCCACCCCTTAAATGTTCTATATTATACCTACTTCTAACAGTTACAGATCCTTTCCCTGTTTTGTATATTTCTGGAAGAGTGGATTTTGAACATATTATTCCCTTTGTTGGAAAATCTGGTCCTTTTAATATTTCAAGCATATCATCAATAGAAGCATTTGGATTGTCAATTTTATATATGACAGTATCTATTACCTCTCCAAGATTATGAGGTAATATATTTGCCATCATTCCTACTGCAATACCATATGTTCCGTTTATTAATAAAGATGGTATTTTAACTGGTAAGACAACAGGCTCATTTAATGTATTATCAAAGTTCTTTTTCATTGGAACTATATTGTACTTTAAGTCTTCTAAAAACAAATTACTGATCTTAGATAATCTTGCTTCTGTATATCTCATTGCTGCAGCACTATCACCATCAATTGAACCAAAGTTGCCATGTCCATCAATTAAAGGATAACGCATATTAAAAGGTTGTGCTAAACGTACCATGGCATCATAGACTGAAGCATCGCCATGAGGATGATATTTACCTAAAATATCTCCTACTATTCTTGCTGATTTTTTATGTGGGGTATTTGCTCTACAAGCTAACTCTTCAGCTGAGAATAAAATTCTTCTATGTACTGGCTTTAATCCGTCTTTTATGTCCGGCAAGGCCCTTGAAACAATTACACTCATTGAATAATCAAGATATGACTGCGACATTTCTTCTTCATAAGAAACATTAATAATTTTTTCTTTCATAATTGCTCTCCT
>ENA-UOOR01003979-UOOR01003979.1-fermentation-metagenome-genome-assembly--contig:-NODE-3979-length-12222-cov-4.008383_pt1 | contig 12222 bp, 10 predicted proteins | sample MGYA00245780_ERZ724029 | MGnify/ENA primary metagenome ERZ724029 (study PRJEB28704, sample SAMN03018315) | fermentation metagenome | biome: anthropogenic terrestrial biome; feature: soil; material... | reverse complement strand
AAAGCGAGGTTAATGGGTATATGGAAAAATTATTTGCGTTATTAGATGATGGCTATGAGGAAATGGTAGCAATTCGTCGTCATCTACATCAGTATCCGGAAATATCTTTTGAAGAAGTGGAAACACCTGCATACATAGCAGCTTTTCATAGAGCGTTAGGGCATGAAGTACGGGAACAAGTAGGCGGACGAGGCGTTGTGGCAACGTTACGCGGTGCAAAGACAGGACAAACCGTAGCGTTACGTGCTGATTTTGATGCATTAGCTATTCAAGAAGAAAATGATGTGCCTTATAAATCATTAATCGACGGTAAAATGCATGCATGTGGACATGATGGACATACAGCCACTTTACTTGGATTGGCTAAAGCGCTTAATGCAATGAAGGATGACCTGGTAGGTAATGTTGTGTTTATTCATCAACATGCGGAGGAAGTTGCACCAGGCGGGGCAAAGCCGATGATTGAAGATGGTTGCCTAGATGGGGTCGATGTGATCTTTGGGACACATTTATGGGCACCAACACCACTTGGGGATATTTTAGTAAGAGAGGGAGCTATAATGGCAGCCGCCGATAAAGCAGAAATTCTTATTCAAGGAAAAGGCGGCCATGGAGCAGAACCACACCATTCCATTGATGCAGTTGTACTAGCCTCTCAATTTGTTATCAATGCCCAGCAATTAGTCGCTCGACGAATAGATCCATTAAAATCAGCAGTTTTGACAATTGGACATTTTGAAGCCATTAATCCATTTAATGTTATTGCAGAACGAGTAGCATTAACAGGTACAGTACGGACATTTGAGGAACAGGTACGTACACAAATGGAACAAGAGCTTGAAGCGGTATTAAAAGCTACTTGTCTTGCCTTCGGAGCAAGTTATGAATATCGTTATACAAGAGGGTATCCTCCTGTATATAATCATGCAAATGAAACCCAGTTCGTTGCCCAGCTGGCGGCAAATATCCCAGGAGTAGAAAATGTCATTACGTGCCCGCCGTTTATGATTGGTGAGGACTTTGCCTATTATCTTGAACAAGTGCCTGGTACGTTTTTCTTTACAGGTGCTAAAAAGCCCGAATGGCAAACAGCCTATCCCCACCACCACGCCCGCTTTGATTTTGATGAACGTGCAATGCTTATTGCAGCAAAAACATTAGGAAAAGCGACTTTGCAATATTTACAAGAAAATGAATAGCTGCTGATAGCCGTTGTATCGGATAATACGTGCGCAGCAAAAAAGTGTTAGATTGATTGCGTCAATCTAACACTTTTTCTTTTTTTCCTTACCCCATTTCAGTTATGGATTTTGATTGAAATAAGACATTTCCTCATCGTATTCTGCGAAATCAAAGTAAATCATTGGGAATAAAAAACGATGATTCGATTTGATTTCTCGTAAAATAACGTGATCCCGACCAGCTGCTTCTACAACACCTCTTACAGTCTTGGTGTTTTTCCCTTGCTCAATAGCATGTTCGAAGGAAAAGTGGAAAGTACCAGGTTTTCCTCGATTCAAACGTAAGATGTTTTCAATATACGATTCCTCACGTCCAGGTGGCCGTCCGCTTGGAAGCGTCACTGGAGGAGGCGTCATTTGTTGCTGTGTTGTCGGTGTCCAATAGTAAGGCATCATAAGTATCAACCTTCTTTCATTTAAATTTGAGGGCAATCTTCTTCCGTTGGAGAGAAGAAGCAATGCGATTTGAACCGTCCCGTATTCCACTGTCCATACCATTGTGCAGGGCAGTTACCCTCAGGTCTGAAAAACCACAGAGAGCGAGTAGCTGGATGAAATCTTTCACCTTCAATAACCCTTTTTGCTAATCGAAGATCTTGTTCACGTGCCCGTTGATAAAAATAACTTTTTGTTGTTGCTTCAAACCCCCCTGGTCGTTGATAAACCATTTGCTCCAGTGTTCGAATATCACCAAAATCTAGACAATCTGCTCGTACACGATTGACGCCAACATTGCCGACCATCAGCATGCCTAATTCACCTTCGCCTTCAGCTTCTGCACGCATAAGCCTTGCAAGCAAAGCTGTCTGTGCATCATTCGTCTTTATTACAGCGATTTTCAAACCTCCTCGCAAACAGTATATGCATGAAGGTATTGTAGACATGTTCAATTTTGATAAGAAAGAAATTCACAAATCAAAATGATGAAGCATATATTAGTAATAACGGGGGAGTCCGTCAACAAAAGGTCGTTTTCGATAGTTACTAATGAGGTAAAGATAAAATAAACATTACATTAGGGGATTATGAGAGAGAAAATTGCATGTGTATGAATACATGTGAGGTGACGAGAGATGGAGAAAGGTGTTTGGGTTGGAATTTTAATAAGTGCAGTGCTCGCATTTTTGCTTGGTAATATCTATGGTCAACCCCTCCATTGGTATCTTTTTATAATAATAATCTTGGTAGGTTTTTTCATTAATACGATTATTATAATTTTAAAAGTGAAGGATGAAGGCTCTTAAAGCTTTACGTAATGTACCATTCATAAGGTACTTCTTGTTGAATGTTCAACGAGGAGTACCTCATTACAATTAACAAGAAGATGTATATGCTCTCCCCACTTGAATAATGACCAAGTACAAGGGAAATAATAAATTTTTTATTATTTTTTTGCGAAAAAATGTGAAAAAACTTATGATTTGCAAGTATATTGAAAATGCATTGTGACATACTAAAGTGAAACTGATTATTGTTTTTATAAAAAGGAGTAGTACAATGCGTATTTTCGGTATGTTTGTAGCCATTATCGCAAGTGCATTTATGGCTGTTGGAATTGCTGAGTATTATGATCAGCCATATGATTGGTATTTAGTATTTTTCATGATTCTTATTGGATTTTTTATTCATACCATTATTTTAATAGTAGAATCCCAATAAAGTGAGGAAAATGAAGTATAAAAAATGCGAGCCCATTCGATATGGACTCGCGTTTTTTTATTTAACTGATAGGAAATTAACCAATTTTTCGTTATCAAGTAGGTTACCGACGAAAAATTCACCGAACTCACCGTAACGAGCAGAAACTTCGTCAAAACGCATTTCATAAACGAGTTTTTTGAACTGTAATACGTCATCTGCAAATAATGTAACGCCCCATTCGTGGTCATCAAAACCTACAGAACCAGTGATAATTTGTTTTACTTTACCAGCATAGCCGCGACCAATCATACCGTGAGAACGCATTAATGACTTACGCTCGTCCATTGATAGCATATACCAGTTATCATTCCCTTGGCGACGTTTGTCCATTGGGTAGAAGCAAACATACTTAGAACGAGGTAGTTCAGGGTATAGTCGTGCACGGACATGTGGATTTTGGTATGGGTCTTCGTTTGATTCGCCAGCTAAGTAGTTTGAAAGCTCAACAACAGATACATAAGAATATGTAGGAATAGTAAAATCAGCAATAGCTAATTTATTAAATTCCGCTTCCAGCTCTTGTAATTCATCCATTGTTTCGCGTAATGTCATAATCATAAAGTCGGCCTTTTGACCAACAATCGCGTAGAAAGCATGAGCACCTGTTTTAGCAACATCTGCTTCATTTAACTTTTCTAAATAAGCAATAAATTCTTCAACTGCTGCTTGACGTTCTTCTGCGGACACAAGTTTCCAAGAAGCCCAGTCAATTGAGCGGAAATCATGTAAAGCGTACCAACCGTCTAATGTAATTGCTGCTTCATTCATTATGCAAAGCACTCCTTTATAAGTGAAAATCATTCTTAATTTAGTTTATCATAGTTTGTACAAAATCCCTAAATTCATGATTGATTTTCACCAATTTGACACCATCTATGGATGATGTATGCTAAAGAGAAGAGATGATGGAAATAGAGGAGCTTTAAAATACATGAACAGTAATTTACAACAGCCCATTTGGCGTTTTTATGATCAATCTATTAGCTTGAAAAATAGCAGCCCCCTTGAATCATTTGCAACAGATGATACATTATGTCAATTGGTAGGACAGCTCGTATCACCACCGACTATTCGTACATGGGTACATAATGCTTCGGTGGTACTTGGCATTCAAGATCATCGATTACCTCATGTACAGCAAGGCATGAAGTTGCTTGAGAAGCGAGGCTATCATCCCATTGTTCGCAATTCAGGTGGTCTTGCCGTTGTGTTAGATGAAGGGATACTGAATCTATCAGTTGTTTTATCTGAACAAACAACAGCCATAGGCATTAATGATGGCTATGATGTCATGGTTGCGCTGATTAAAGCACTATTTCCTGAAGCTGCTGATAAAATCGAAGCCTATGAAATAGTCGGCTCCTATTGCCCAGGTTCCTATGATTTAAGTATTGAAGGCAAGAAATTTGCAGGTATTTCCCAAAGACGATTACGACAAGGTGTAGCAGTGCAAATTTATTTATGTATTGAAGGAAGCGGAGCGGAGCGTGCGGCACTAATTCGTGATTTTTACGCTGAAAGTTTACAAGGAGAGGTAACGAAATTTACGTATCCTCAAATACTACCAGATGTAATGGCTTCGTTAAGTGAATTAGTGGATGCCTCTTTGACAGTCAAAGACGTAGTAATTCGTTTACAGCAAATACTTCATACAATGGCTGAAGAAGTTCGGTTAGAGCCATTTCACGATGAAGAATTGCCATTATATGCATTTTATTTACAACGAGTATTAGAGCGAAATGCCAAAATGCTTGCGTTGAAGTAAATGTAATCATATTTTCTAGCAAAAAAAAGGCGATGGTGCTAACTAAGCACATCGCCATTTTCTTTTTGATAGGTTGGACCGCTAACAACTAGATTTCCGTTTTTCTCCATTTTGAAAACAGGCGCAATACGTTCTTCCTCTTCATCTAACGTTACAAGGCGTCTAGCGCGGTTCATAATTTGTACAAACTGCTCATAGTCTTTGCGAATTGCACGGTTTTCTTCTTCTAGCTGCGCAATGGTTTTCTCTAGCTTTTTATTTTTCTCGGATGTTACGTGCACAAGTTGTCTCCATTTTGAAGACTCATTACCTATTTCACCAGAATGTTGTAAACGTAGTAAATATGCTATGACAATATCAAGAGATAGGGCAGATAAAGGAATTGACTTGCTATCTGTATCACTATTATTTATTGTAAACATACTTGTGGAACGACGTCTTGCTGGTGCACCCAACACTCGCATTCTCTCTTTTCTTTCTTTTTTCGCTTCAGCTAGTTGCTCCTCATAAGCTTTACGAACAACAGCATTCCAACGGAAACCACATGCAGCAGCCGTACGATTTAACGCATCACCAGCTTCTTCAAAAGCATTTAATTGTGTACTTCCTTCCGTTACGTGACGAATTACTGCCTCTGCTAGCAATTCATCATTTTCTTCTAACCAAGCATCTTGTCTTACTTTACTCATTATAAAATCCTCCCACCTTTATTTGGAATTTCTTTATTTATGTCTAGCATGACCAATCTTTTAACCTTTTATTCATCTATGTGAAAGGAATTATGCTTGAATACAAGGGGAATAATACGATACAATACCGATTGTAGGTTTGTGCGTATGCTACATACTTAAATATGTGAAGATTATGCGGACATTAGAAAATTTTATTGAAAAATACTATATAGAAAGGGTTGTTGACAAAATGGCAAACGAATTTAAAGTTTGCGATGAATGTCAGGCCGTTAACTTAAAAACGTTAATTCCAAAATTAAAGGAAATCGATCCTGATGCAACCATCGAAATTGGCTGTCACTCTTATTGTGGCCCAGGTCGAAAAAAAACATTTACATTTGTAAATAGTCGCCCTGTTGCTGCATTAACGGAAGAAGAACTAATGGAAAAAGTTTTAGCTAAATTAAAAAATAAGTAATAAAAGACTATCTTCACACGGTTGAAGGTAGTTTTTGTTTGTTTTAGGAAGATAATAACCTGTATGAAGTGGAAATTACGTTTAATTAGGTTGATAGTCTCTATAATTACAGTGTAATCTCTATGCTAGTTCTATCATGTTTGCATATAATAGAAGAAAGATGAAATGGAGGTGCTGTACAAATGACACATTATGCAAAGGCAAAATTACAAGAAGAAAAAGTATTTAAAGATCCTGTACATCGTTATGTACATGTACGAGATCAAGTTATTTGGGATTTAGTAGGAACAAGAGAATTTCAACGTTTGCGTAGAATTCGGCAACTAGGCACTACGTTTTTAGTATTCCACGGAGCAGAGCATAGTCGCTTTAGTCATTCACTTGGTGTTTATGAAATAGTGCGTCGCATTATCGATGATGTTTTTGTAGGTCGCCCTGATTGGGATGAAGACGAGCGACTGCTAGTGCTTTGTGCAGCCCTATTACATGATTTAGGACATGGTCCATTTTCACATGCATTTGAAAATGTGTTTGAGTTAGATCATGAATTTTACACAAGACAAATTTTGCTTGGGGATACGGAAGTACATGCAGTGCTAAAAAAAGTAGCACCCGATTTTCCTGAAAAAGTATCACAAGTAATTGAAAAAACATATCCGAACAAGCAAGTTATAAGCTTAATATCAAGTCAAATCGATGCGGATCGAATGGATTACTTACAACGTGACGCCTATTTTACAGGTGTAAGCTATGGTCATTTTGATATGGAACGTATATTACGTGTCATGCGTCCACGTAAAAATCAAGTAGTAATTAAAGCAACAGGCATGCATGCTGTAGAAGATTATATTATGAGTCGCTATCAAATGTACTTACAAATCTATTTCCATCCTGTATCGCGAAGTGCAGAAGTAATTTTGAATAATATTTTAAAGCGAGCAAAGCAATTAAGCAATGCAGGCTATAAGTTTAAGCATGAGCCCACACACTTTTTGGCATTTTTCCAAAATACTATTTCGTTGGAAGATTACCTTGCCCTAGATGAAAGTATTCTGTTTACATATTTTCAATTATGGATGCAAGAAGATGATGCGATATTAAGTGATTTAAGTCGCCGTTTTGTGAATCGTAAGCTATTCCAATACATTGATTTAGATCCAGGGGTAGAACTTGAAAAATATCAAAAGTTACAAGCATTATTTAAACAAGCAGACATCAACCCAGACTACTATCTTGTCCATGATACAACGGCAGATCTTCCTTACGATTTTTATCGACCAGGTGAGGAAGAAGTACGTGTCCCTATCTTTTTAGAAATGAAAAACGGAGAATTACGTGAATTATCACGCGAATCAATTATCGTGGATTCCATTTCAGGACGCATGAAACGAGATCATAAAGTATATTTTCCACTCGATATATTAGAGGACTCTAGTACACAAGCATCAGTGAAACAACAAATTTTAAAGTTATTACAAATACAATGAACACATCAAGTGTAAATCTATCTAATACAGATATATATAAACTGCTTATTTTATAAATATAATACAAAAGCACTAAACTCACTAGAAAACAGTGACGGTTTAGTGCTTTTTCTTATGCATAATTACATATCCGATTATAAAAAGTGTCATTAATATAGGAATTGTTAATGAAAAAAATGGGAATGTTTAGAATTTGTTTAGAATCATTTTTTATAATGAATGAAAACTTAAAAGGGGGTGAGGCCATTCTATACAGCAGAAGGCGTCACACACCAGTTTTCGATACAAAAACGGTATGTGTACCGAGTGTATGAAGGGTTCTAATGTATCAATGAGACGACACGTTATTAGAGGGGAAGAGGGGCAAACCGAATGTTTGTAGCAAAGTTTTCGCATAGTGTGAAAGCTTATAATGTCGTCCGCAAACACTTTAAGGGATCTCTCTGAACTTAAAAAGGGAGAGAAACATGAAAAAATTAAATTTAGCAATCATTACATTATTGCTAGTGTTCCAAACGGTACTGTCGCCGATTTCCGTATTTGCGGAAGATACGGAGCCTGCTGTACCTCCAGCAGTTGAAGCCGGAAATGATGAAACTACTTCTAATTCGCCGGACACAGGCAATCCAGATGCAACGGTGCCGACACCTGGGGAAACAGACAATCCAGATGCAACAGTGCCGACACCTGGTGAAACAGGTAATCCAGATGCAACAGTGCCAACACCTGGGGAAGTTGATGGGACTGATGCTAATACGGGGGGCACGGACAATTCAACTGTGACACCACCGGATGAATCTGACAAAGTTGACGGAGCTGAAGGTGAAGAAAAGCCAAGTGGAGAGGCGACTGACGCAACGACACCGGAAATAGCACCTATGAACATAGCACCATTTGCGTTAACTGCTGGTGATATGCAAGGTAATGTAAGTGGTGTATCTGCGGGTATTCGACTAACTGGTCCAACAGGCGAGGTAATCGAGAACTCATCACAAATTCCAGCAGACGCTGCACCCAAAAAAGGTGACACAGTTTATTTAAACTATGTGTTTGAAGTGAAACCTACGCAAGGCTATGGTGTAGGTTCAACATTTACGTTTGATTTACCACAATATATGATTGAGCAAGTAGGTAACTCATTTTCAGGTTCGAAAACTACAGAATATGCTACTTATTCGTATAGCTATTCTGCTGGTAAAATACTCGTAACATTAGAAAGTGAGATTGAAGATGGCGTCGATGGAGAGATTGAATTTGATTTTATGGCCAAGTTTGGCAATTTCCAAGACGAGTCTAAACTTGAGCAAGAATTAGTAATGCCTGTGTTAGGCAAAGCGGATATTACGTTACCGTTCATATTTCAGCCTACTGGTAGTGGCGAACCAATCACTAAATCATCTGGTGCAATTACACGTGAAGCGGATGGCGCTGAAATTGATTGGACAGTCTGGGTCAACACAGAAGGTAAACCAATTGTTTCAGGTGCTACAGTAGACGATACGCCAGATGCCAATCATGCATTTATAGCAGGTAGTTTAGTAGTTGAGAAATATCCAATCGGTTTAAATGGTATTAACAAAAGTAATCCAGGAACGCCAGTAAGTTATAACAGTGGTTCAACAGCATTCCCTGTCAATTTGGATGCGGGAGGTTTTGCATACAAACTAACGTATAAAACGAAAGTTACAGCAGATCCAACAAGCTCCAATATGCAGTACAAGAACACTGCAGAATTCACGAATAATGGCGTTACTAAGGCAAGTCCAGGACAAGTAAATATCCCGTATGGACCAGCTTTACTAAAAACTATCACGTCGAATAATAAATACGAAGCATCTTGGGAAATTAAGTACAACTGGTTAGGAGAAGATCTTAGCAAAAAATCTTCCCAATCATTAACTGATACCATTCCAGCAAACAATAATGGGGCAAAGCACAATATACAATATGATGCTAATTTCCAAGTGTATCGTGTAACGTTAAATGATGATGGTCAAACAGCAGCGTCAGAAACACTGTTAACGAAAGATACAGATTATGCATTAAGTGATGATACTGCGCAAGGATTTACTATTGATTTTTCTAAAGATGTTGCTGCTAATCCGCGTGCAGCTTATTTGATTAAGTATAATACAGAGTTTGATCAAGAATTTGTCACAGATGCAAATGCAGGAAGTATCACCAATACTGTAAAGCGTTTAGATGATGATAGTTCAAAATCAGATACTGTAAGCATTGTATCGAATATCTTTAGCAAAGAGCGTGGCGCAATTGACTATGTCAACAAAACAATTACGTGGAAACTAACAATTAACGCTGAAAAACCATTAACAAACTTTGTCATTGCAGATACTATTTCAACGAAAAATGCGAGCGGTAAAACGTTAAAGCATAAGTTAACATCGTGGGATGGTTCGAGTAAAATATTCCATGTTACAAATAGTAGTGCACCAACAATTAATAATGGGGGAGAAATCGGAGACGAAGCATTTACAATGACATTCGCATCGATCCCTTCAGGAACTGTAACAATTGAATACAAAACAAAGTTTGATATTGAATCAAACGGTGGCGTGGCACAAAGCTATGACAATGTAGCAGATGCTACGTGGGATGGTCAAACAAGTACAAATAATAAAGCACAAAAAAATGCTAGCTATAAACCATCCGCAACATCGCCTACAGGTAAAAATGGTTATAAAGACAATGCAATTGTCGATAATAGCAAACAAGAATTTTCTTGGAAAATTGGTATTAACATCAATAAGCAAAATATCGAAGGTGCCGTACTAATAGATACATTAGGTACAGGACACCATATTATTGTGCCAGATGGTCAAAGTTTAAAAGATGCTATTACTGTAAATCTTTTAAAATTAGGTGTGAACGATGAAAGAGGCACAAAAGATGCGCCACTAGATCCTACTAAATGGGATGTGAAATCTGTTACACAAGATGCCCAAGGCAATGTAACAAGTTATGAACTGACATTTACAGGGTTAACGGCTGCAGAAAATAATGAAGCGTACTTGATAGAGTACAAATCAAAAGATTCAGATGATGTTTACGGAAATGGAAGTACAGATGCTCGAAAATATACGAATAGTGCCGTTTTAGATACTCCTGATAATGGTAAATATTCGTATGATGCAATCGCAACGATTACAGATAAAGCGAACAAGTTAATTACTAAGACAGCTATTCCACAACCAACATCAGATACGATTGAATGGACAGTAACGATTAACGAATCTAACTCAAAGTTAGGTAATATTACGTTAACGGATACGCCTTCAGCTAACCAAAAGCTATTAACAAACACATTTACAAAGCAAGAAATTAAGTTAAATGCCACAGGAAAATCACAAAACGTTGGTACACTAATTACGATTAGTCCTAGCGATATTCAAGTACAGCCAGATGGTACCTTTACATTAGATTTAGGAAATGTCGATGGTAAGGGCTATATTATTAAATACAAAACGTACTTTATGGGTGACCCGAATGAGGGTGAAAATGTATCTAATAATGCATCCATTAACTATGCAGGTGCTACTTCCGCAGGTACATCCGCTACAGGTGGAGATAAGAAGTTATTTAAGTACAGTACATCTGATACAAATGCTTCAGCTAAAAAGGGTACGTTTAAAATTAAGAAACAAGGTGTAAATCCGAATACAGGTGCAACAACAACACTTGATGGCGTAGAATTTAAATTATATAACCGTGACAAATCCATTGTCTTAGCTGAAGGTAGGACAGTTGATGGTGAACTTTCATTTGATAATTTACGCTACGGTATTTATAAACTAGAAGAAACAACACCTGCAGGCTATAAAGTAGTTTCAACAGTTGAAGTAAGGTTTAATGATAGCAACAACTTCGAGGTTACAAAGAAACCTTATACAATTGTTAACGTTGAAGATATTGCACCACCAGCAAATGCGTGTAAAGAATTTGAATTAACAATTAAAGATCTAGATGGTTCTGCTATAGCAGACCAAAATGTAACATTGAAAGATGCAAACGGTACAGTGAAATACACGGGTGCAACTACTAATGGTGTTGTAAAAGTGCCGAACACTGTATTAGCAGGACAATACGATGTTTATGATGCAAATGATACAAAAATTGGAAATGTAACTGTGAAATATACAGATGGCTGTAAAGATGAAATTGCGCCAATACCAGCTTGTCCAGCATTTACAATTACATTAAATGAGAAAAAAGCTGGAGTTGATGTACCTCGTGCAGGAGTAACTGTCACGTTGAAAGATTCAACGGGTAGCGAAATTGTAACTGTAACAACTGATAAAGATGGTAAGTTTACAGTGCCGTCAATTCAAGATGTAAATGGTGTTAAAGCAGGAGAATACTATTTATATGAGGGCAATCAATTTTTAAGTACAGTTGATATCTCATACAAAGGGAATTGTGAAACTGCGATTACACAAGCACCAAAATGTGAAACGTTTAAACTAACTGTTAAGGATGTTGATGGCAACTTAGTTGCGGACGGTACTTCTGTAACAGTGAAAGATACAGATGATAAAATTGTTGCGACAAAACCGACAACGAATGGTGTGCTGGAATTAACAAATCTGCAACCAGGTATTTATAAAGTTGAAGTCAATGGCAAAGAAAATGGTAGCTTCCAATCGAATGTTGACTGTGCAGCAACAGTGCAACCAGCACCGTCTTGTCCAATCTTTACATTAACGGTGAAAGATGAAAACGGTAATGTTCGCCCGAATGTAAGTAATATTATGATTAAAGATAAAAACGGCGCAACAATTGCTTCAAACAAAACAACAGATGCATTAGGTCAAGTGACGATGCCATCTCAAGATATTCCTTCTGGGAACTATAGCGTGTATCA
>ENA-UOOR01003978-UOOR01003978.1-fermentation-metagenome-genome-assembly--contig:-NODE-3978-length-12223-cov-5.923652_pt1 | contig 12223 bp, 7 predicted proteins | sample MGYA00245780_ERZ724029 | MGnify/ENA primary metagenome ERZ724029 (study PRJEB28704, sample SAMN03018315) | fermentation metagenome | biome: anthropogenic terrestrial biome; feature: soil; material... | reverse complement strand
ATGTAAATCATTGAATTTTAATTAGTTAATTGAATATTTACCGAAGTATTGTTAACTTGATACTAAAATATATTATACAATTCCTGAAAAATTCATCATTCAATCTTTTCAAGATAAATTCGGTGCAATAAAAGAGTATTAGTTTCTTCATTTTCTGGTTTATCCTTCAGCATGAAGGTGATAGTGTTAGTTCCCTTCTCTACATCAATATCGCCAATGTATTCCTTTTCCACAATTAAATATTTGGGTGAATAACCTGATATATCTGTTTTTATTGGGACCTGACGCTGGTTGATATCAAATGATCCGCATTCAGGTCCCTTCAAATAGGATATATAAAGTTTATATGGCCCATAATAAGGTACTTCTAATTCAAATTTAGCAAATCCGCCATAAGGTGCATAGCTTACCGGTGATTCTAACTTGAAAACATCATAACCCCACCTGTTATTGTCTATAATTAAGTTAGTATGAGACAATCCGGATCCAAGACTTAAAGCTTTTATTGGTAATAACTGCACATGATATTCCATCAATTTAGGAGATTCTATTTGCCTTAACAAATCCTTGTTGTAGAAATGATTGGAATCCGGGGGTGTATCACAATAATAAAATACTACAGAAGCATAGTCAACCGGAATATTATTATTTTCCGCACCATGTTGAATAGTCAGAAAATAATTATTTTCAAACGATAGTTTATCAGCAATAAGAAAGCGATAACCGCCTGTTCTTGCTAAAGGAAGACTATAGTTCAGTGCCCCATGGACAGGAAGGCTGAAAGACTGATCCCACCTGTCCGGTACTGCATACCAGCCCCCGTTGAAATAATCTTCCGACCCCGTACCGTGAAGTCTCAACTCTCCATCAATATAACATTGTTCGTCTCCTTCGAAAAATCTAGTCATGCCCGGATTAAGCCCTTGCGATTGAAGTAAAGTGCCTACATGATGGCCTCGTCCACTTTTTTTAAGGAGCAGGTAAGGTTCCCCTTTTTCAGGAATTTCTCTTCTCCACTCAACATATAATTTACCTTCCTCTTTTAACCGTTTTTTATATGAATAATATATCGTAATTGTAACCGGAATTTCTTCCAATATATTTATCTCATTTTTTAGTAATTCAAGTTCAAAAATTGCTTTTTTGTCAAACGGCATGGGTAAGTAACAATAATGCCTATTTTCATTAACCCCTAACAATAGTGACTTCACAGAAGGATTACCAAATGCATATCCGAAAAAATCGCACATAGGACTGTTAATTGCCGGTACCGTTTCATCGTCCCACCATGCACGTAGTATCAAATCTTTGAACTTCTTGTTAAGATTAATTCCGGGTGTTATTTCAATTCCTGCTATCCTCCCTCCCCGGTTAATTTCAAAAATTGGTGTTGAATCTCCCGGCTTCAAACTGAAATGTTTAGTTGTTTTTTGCCACATTTCAGTGCTCTCGGGAATTTCATTTAACACATTTTTACCTTTACTTTTCCAAAAACCGACTACTTTATTCAAAGCATCGCGTTGCAAATCAGAAAAATTTTCCGGGAATGATTCATTTACCCTATCGGCTTCTGTTTCTACATATTGTACCTGTATGTATTGCATCAATTTGCCTTTTAACACAATCTTTAATGAATTTTTATATGGAATTGGTAAATAATTATAATAACCTCCTACTTCATTCCCTACCACAGGTTTAATAAAAGGATAACGATTCCCCGTAAAAAGATCAATAAATTTCAATTCAATCCGTGGAATCGATTCTTCGTCGAAAAAAAATTGTATCGTATCATTATTGGGCGTAGGTGTCCAAATCCTCTGAATAATTCCGGGACCTTTAAGATCAGCAATTACGAGGTTACCGTTTTCTTTTCGTATGTAGGAATATTTTCCCGACCAACCGTCATCATTTCCACAGGTTCTGTCATAAGAGGAAACCTGTCCGGCCATTACTTTTTCCTGATACTTGGGAAGAAAATCAATATAAGCAAGTTTCAAAATCTCCTCACTGTATTGAGCTATACATAAAAAATTGGAACCTGTAAAAATTAAAAACAATGACAACTTGATTAAAAATATTTTCATCTGTAAATAATTTAAAAGTTTCTAGATAGTAGCAGATTAGAGAACAGATAAGAAATAAAATTTCATCTTCGTGCTCAAGACAACAATTGTTTGTGCTTACCTGTTTTGATGTCAGTTTCATACTCGGGGTTCCATAAAGGATCCACCAGTAAAAATCGGCCTTTTGTTTCCCTAAACTGCTTCTTCTATTTCTCTATGTTGTACCCCAACTCTTTTAGTTGGCGTTTTAAATAATCTACTCATTTTTCGCACGTCCCTATATCAATTGACAAAGAAATAGGAGGGGAGTGTATTATTTCCCATATTTCTATACAATAATGCGTTATATTTTCCACTAGTGTCCCATTAAAATTGGGACGTTATTAATTGTTACATATTATCACTTCGTTGACAGTTCCAAGTTTCTTAGACGTATCATCTCCTCGTTTAAAAAACCTATAGGTTTTAGGCCTACTAAGTAAGGTCATATATCAAGAGATTATTGACATATTGCATTTTTTTAAGACAAGGGCATCACAAATTTAAAGTAGTGATAAACTATCTCTTTGTGTTTGATTATCAATAGATGTTTATTTATCTGGACTATAGCCTCCACGTAAGAGTAGACTAGTTTGTCTGATGCATCAAAAAAGCTGTTTAAAAGATGAAGTTACAAGTCACTTCTTATGAATCGGATGAAGATCAGTTGACCTTCTTCAATTACAGGTCTTTTACTCAGATCAACCTCTCTTATGAGCTTAGCCAGGTATTCCATCTCTCCGAGCATCTCATTTGGTGATTTGTTGTTTTGCGATGAGTACCTGTGTTCGGCATTGTGAAAGGGAGAGAACACCTTTGCTTTTACTTGCATTTCTTCCAGTGAGGAAAAGATAGTAGAAAGGAAGTGATTCTGCACTTTATCATTGAACTTTTCCACAACCCCATTCCTCCATGGTTGTGATGGTGGGATAAAAAGCGGAGTTACGCCATTCCTGATAGCCGTTTTCAATAAAAGCCCCAACTCTCTGGGATGCCGGTTGTTACCTCTGAAAGATAACTCGTTATCCATTTGAAGATAGTCTGGTGTCTGATTGATACAGGATCCAAAGATCAACCAGGCAAGGCACTATTACATTTGCCATTTTATTGGTTATTGGATATACCCCTGCAAGATGGTTATTTTCATCTATGATGGTGAAAATGTAAAACTTAAAACCACCTTTTAGATATTGGACACCAATCAAGCCTATTTACTGAACATCATAATAGTGAATCGGATACTCTTTGAAGGTGCTTATTGAAGTTTTATTTTTTCTAATCAGATCCTTCTTTTTCAAAACCCTGTTAATGGTTGCGACAGAGGGGGTGGTTATTCCTAAACGTTTCAGTCCGTCAATAATGCTGATTACCCCATTCTGTGGATAAGGATTGGAAGAAAGACGCTTTTTGCTTCTACAATGGATTGCTCAATATCTATTGGTAAACGTTTCAATTGTACCTTAGGTGCTGTTGACTCATTCTTGTACCAATCGAGAGATGGGTTGTTCTCATATCTTGAGATCCATTTGTAGGCCCATTGGCGGTTTCTCGAAAGGTTTGCCGATATATTACTGATAGATTTCTTTTTGAGAAACATACTCATTGCATCTTGTCTTAATTTTTCTTCGCTATCCATATTTTTTTGATAGCAAAGGATGCAATATTTCAAAAAACGCTTTCGTTGTTTGTCAACGATCTGATGATACAAAAGTGTCAACGATGTGCTGATATTTTTCAAATATTTGTTACCGGACGCCAGTGATTTATATTTAATTATCAGTAGTATTGTACAATCAATTTCCTGCCCAATTTTAATAAATCCCAATATTTGACAATACTGGACAAGCTCTAGATTCAGTGATATTTATCCTTACTCCTTTTGTTTTTATTTTTTCTAAAGGTATGATTCTTTTATAACCGATAGTAGTGGCTTCTGCCACCTTATCCCATTTTTCACCGTTTAATACTTCAATGTTGAATGACCTTACACGCTGTCCTAGGGGAATATACTCCTGAAGAAGGATAAATTTAATATTCCGTGATTCTTCAAATTCAAATTCAATAGTACCTGTTTTAATTTCATCATCAGTAGCCCAATAAGTATTGCTTTTTCCATCAGTTAGGTTGGCTGCATCATATTGCGAAGATTTACCACGATATGAATCTACTGAAACATTAGCTTCAGAAGCCAAATTTTCAGAAAAACATTCATCGATCATTTGTTTCCATTGAAGAAGTGAATTGATATCAGGGTCAGGTAATAGCCCATTCTTATCAGGAGCAACATTCAATAAAAGCGGTGAACCCCTGCCAACAGATTTAAGATAAATATCAAATAACTGCTCAGGTGATTTCACGAGACTATCTTCTCGGGAATGATAAAACCAACCTGGCCGAATTGATACATCCACCTCTGCCGGCATCCAGTATTCACCATCTTCACTTCCCATATGTAACATTTCGAATCTATTCTCACCCAATACAAATAGAGTGTCAGGAGTAACCATATTCCAATTTGTTTCCCCGACAAATCCCCTTTCATTTGCACACCAGCGGCTATCACAAATAGCGGATGACCGCGCATCGCCTCTTATTATCGTTTTAGGATTATGATCTCTGGTAATTTTAAATGTTTCATGCCATCTGTAATAGACCTGATCGTCAATTTTCCTGGTTTCTCTTGCCCCGCCATAGTAACCGTCTCCACCATTTGCTCCGTCAAACCATATTTCAAATATAGGCCCATATCTATCCAACAATTCCTTTAATTGATTCTGATAATATTCAACATACACAGGTGAGCCATAATCTGCATGGTTCCTGTCCCACGGAGAAAGATATATGCCAAATTCAATTCCATGCTTGTCACACGCATCTTTCAGTTCTCTCAGCACATCACCTTTGCCATCCCTCCATTTCGAATTTCTAACACTATGTTCAGTATAGAGGCTTGGCCAAAGACAAAAACCGTCGTGATGCTTGGCAGTAATTATTACACCTTTAAAACCAGACTCCTTTAATACATTTACCCATTGATACGGATCGAAATTCACAGGATTAAATAAATCAGGATCTTCATCTCCATAGCCCCATTCCTTATCCGTAAAGGTATTGACAGTAAAGTGAACAAATGCAAAAAGTTCTTTTTGCTGCCATTCGACCTGATGTACATTTGGCACAGGAAATACAGGAACTGGCGGAGGTACGCTGGTTTTATTGCATGAAGTAGCTAATAGCAATAAAAATATAAACAGAATTCTCATAATAATTTTAATCAATTAAATTTAACTCTTTATTTGTGTTGAGCTACTATTAGATATTACCATAGATAGAAAATTGCGGACATAAAAGATTTTTAAAAATTACTCCAGAACTCATTCTCCATTTTCTTTTCATCGATATCAGTATATACATATACTTTTCTCTTTAGAGTTCCAGCAGGAGTGTTAACCATCTTTTCTTTAGCCCATTCCGGATTTGTAATTGCGTAAATAAGAGCAACATCCCACATTGTCCAAGAGTTATTTGGATGACCTTTACTCCTGCTTCTCCATCTCTCCCGGATAAAGGCACCTGCTCCTTTTTCACCTTCCAACCTGGCTATTGAATTTGCATTATGAAACCTCAGCAATCCGCTCACATTATTAGGCATAATATGGAACTCAAGATCTTTGATGTCACAGAGTAGGTCAAAGGCATCCGGATCATTGGAAAAATTAAACTCCATTTCTCCGATCCAAGAATCTTTATCGAAATCATACGTTTGGCCAAGCCAAAAGAGTGAAATCTTTTTTGCAATTTCAGGTCGTAGCATTATTGCCGATGCCACATTCGTGAGAGCTCCGGTGCTAATTATGATGAGTTTTTCATTTTCGGGTAACTTAAGTGCTTCCCGGATAATAAAATCCGTAGACTCACTTTCTCTTGGCTTATTATTTGCCCTTCCTTTCTCGTAAACCATTTTCTTTTCACTCCCCATTAGTACCGGGATATCTTCCCTGCCTAAGAATTGTACGAGTATGATATTCAACAACCAGCTTGTATAGGCAGTGTTTTCATTCCAATAGGGGTCATGACCTTCTAATACCGTATGATTCCTTCCATCCCATTGTACAGATGTCAGCCCTATGACTTCAAGCCGGGGAGATTTCAGAGCTGCAGTAATAGCAAGTAGGTCATCTATTTCATTATCGGTATCCGCATCAATAATAACATTTCTGACTTGGGCATTCAATGCCATTGACAATGAAATGAATATAAATAAAAATTTCTTTTTTCTCATTTTTATTTGAATTTAGGAACTTTAAAACGTGTGGCAACAATTGAACGGGTTATAAACCCTTCACTAGCGACTTCCGCCGCTGTTGAGTAATAATAGACAGCCACAATAGTTTCATCTTTAAGCTTTACCGCACGAACATAGCCAATATCACTGTTATAACCGTCCTCCCTTAATATCATACGTTTGTCCGTTCGCCAGCTAAGGCCCTCGTCTTCAGAGACAAGTGCATGTATTCCAAAAGGTTTCTCCCGATGCCCCCAAACAAGCACTAAACGTCCATCGTTGAGTTGTACTAATCCGCTTGCAGGCGTATGCCAACCTTTAATTCCGGTTGATTTAACACTCCAGGTATTTCCTCCATCTTTGGAAATTGCTTGCCAAAATGTGCTATCACCATTATGAACACGCGTTAAAGCCCACATATCTCCTTTACTGGTAGTATGCAACAAAGTTTCTTCACAGAGTGAGGCTGCATCAGGATTTGGTTCCATCACTTCTACAATCTTGGCGTTTTTCCCATCTTTAGTCATCGCTGCAACAATTTTAACAGGTTCTTCTTCCGATGTTTGTCTAATAAAGGCTCTTATTATGGTGCCATCAAGGAGTTGATCATAAGACCAAGGAGAAGACAAAGAGCTATAAGAGTCTAAATCAGGAATATCATTACGTTGCCAGGTTTTCCCGCCGTCTTCTGACCTCTCCATATAACCCCCACTATGAATAGCAAAGAAATCAGGTCCGGGTCCAAAGGTTTCAGAACCGAATGAATACTCATACCTGTCTTTATACCGGGGTAAACTATCTTTAGGGAACCAACGTCTCCAATTCTGACCTATACGGACAAACGAACCATCCGGAACTTGAAATGCTCCACCATACTCCGAACCGTACCATCCAGCGCTAAAAAGTCCCGGCCGTGAATCATGCAAATTGGATGGAATTGAATCTATATGCCTCCAGGTCATACCCCCATCTTGACTCTCCATGGCTATCAGCCGCTCACTATGTTCACCCTCCGCATGAGAAATTATATCTTTTACGGTAAAAAAAGTATATAGATATTCATTTGCAGGATCAATTGCTAACCGGGGGAAAGACGCATAACTCCCCAATTCTTTATATATCAAATGGTGTGTTGCATTATCAACCATCAAGTAGCCGTCTTCAAGTTTTTTCCCCTTTTCACAGGCAAAAAAACTAACGCTCGTAATTATAGCCAGACAAACATAAATGTATCTCATCCTGATATAGTTTTTATATTGTTACCATTTAGTTTTCAATCGCCCCAGCCGGGGGTTTGTCCAACTTGCGGCTCACGAGTTAATGTGCTCACACTTACGGGCCATAATAACATATAGTCCTGACCTTTTTTATCCATAAGAGAGGGCACTATGTCAAAAGCTTTCCCGAATCGTACAAGATCCCACCATCTTTTGCCCTCGAAAACCAGTTCAAGAAGCCGTTCCTTCAGTATGGCATCATCGTTCGTTTCCTTAGTCCCACTGACAAACCTGTGATTTTCAAAAGCTTCTCCATAAGCTCTTTTGCGTATCATATTCATTTCTTCCGAAGGATCCTGTCCCAGTGCATTCTTGGCCTCAGCTTTCATGAGTACCACATCTGCATAGCGGTACAGCACATAATCACTGGTGAAATACCTTACACCATTTAATACAGTTCCCCGTCCCTTACGCACTAAACCAGGATATACCACTTCTCCTTCTGTTAGCCCATCTGCGAATGAGGGATCTTTTCTGCTGTCATCGGTTGAAAACTGGCTCTTTACCAACTCAGTTACAGTCCATGCCATACCATTAGTCGTTGTCCCTATAACTTCACCATTAATTGGATCTACTGTACCACCATGTATCCCGGAATAGTTATGAGCAAAATAATTACCTCCAGATTCATATACATCTAGTGCTACAGCCATTAATACCTCTGCGTTACACTTATTCTCGTATTCAAACAAATCAGCAAAGCTTTCAAGTAAAACGATGTCAGCTTTTTGTACTTCATTGCAGGCTTCCAAAGCGATAGTCAGATCTGCATTTCCTCCGCCGTATCGTTTTGCTGTCCATAAATATACATCTGCTTTTAAAGCATTGGTAGCAGGCTTTGACCATCTGTTTTTGGTTCCAAAGAATGTATTATCATTATATAAAAAGAGAGCTTTATCCAGATCTTCTTTTATCAATTTAAAGACTTCTTCTACTGTAGCCCTTGTTTTTTGGACAGTTTCAGCATTGTAGCCCTCTGTTGGTTCTGTTCGCAGCGGAACACCTCCCCATGTTTTTGCTAATATGAAATACAGGAAAGCGCGCATCGTATGAGCTTGTGCCAATATATTATTCTTAGCGGTTTCAGTAGCATCAATCCGGGGCACATATTTAATCAGCAGGTTTGACGTGTTTATGGTAGTATAAAGTCCTGACCAATCCGGGCCTGGCAATTCAGCACTTAATGTATTTCTATAATACCTCTCATACATTGCACCACTTATAGCTGTCGTCATAACCTCACTTCTGGCTTCCCCCCAAATAAATAGATTGTCTAAAGTCTGATTTCTAAGCTGTATATATGCTCCTGTTAAAACGCCCATAGCATCTTCTTCAGAAGTCCAAAAAGATTCGTTTGTAATGGAACTCACGGGTTTCTGATCCAAAAGATCTGCACATGAGCATAAAACTACAAATAGACATATTAGTAAACTTTTATACTTATTCATGATTTTCTAATTTTAAGTATTTGAATTAAAATGTGGCTGACATGCCAAAAATGAAATTTCTGGGAAGTGGATAACGACCCGCGTCTTTTCCTCCAAATTCAGGATTTGATCCCGAATATTTAGTAAAATAATGAAGATTATTTCCGGTTACATTAAGTCTAATATTTTTAAAGACTTTATTATACATAAATCCCACAAGTGGCACCTTATAACTTAACGTAAGTTCTCTGATACAAAGGTAATTTCCGGACTCATAAAATTCAGAGTTTGTTATACCTTCTCCATACCAATCTCCACCTCTCCAGAAATTGGAATTATCATCCGGAATATAGATTGGCCTAGTGGCTATGTCACCTTGTCCTTTCCAGCTTTTATCTACCATCTCTTGAGGCATATTAAGATTACCAGCCCACCGTCCGCTCAGGAAGATCTTTCGCTCGTTATAAATGGTGTGCCCTGTCATATAGTCCATACGTAGGTATAAATCCAAATTTTTATAACTCCATGTACTGGAAATACCCCCTGTCCACTTTGGATACGTATTACCCATATAGACAATATCCTTTTCATCAATTACACCATTTTTATCAGTGTCTAACCATTTTGTATCTCCTCCAAATTTTGTTTTGTCTTCATAAGGAGCCATATTATCAACTACCGGATCACTTTTCGCTTCTTGGTCGGTTGCATATATCCCAATTTGTTTCCAAGCAAAAAGATCGCCAATTTTACCGCCTTCCTGGAGACCACCCATCCAGTCATAATCATTAATTGTAGGATTCCATGCATAATAACCGCCAACTCTATTTCTATCAACCCCATTATTAGGTAGTTTTCGAATTTTAGTTTTAACTTTGGAGGCATTGAACCCAAGTTCCCATTGAAAAGCTGATTCTCTTGGCATCACTCGAGCACTAACCTCCAATTCTAAACCTTTGTTATTAAGGCTTCCATAATTAGTGGTAATTACTCCGAAACCTGATGATAAAGGCATTGGTAGTTGAGTGATCAAATTATCAGTGTTACGATTAAAATAATCAAAGATGACGTCAATTCGCCGATCAAATATATTTATATCTACGCCAAGGTCGAATGTTTTTGACTCTTCCCATTTTAGATCATGATTTGGTAATATCGTATTCTGTATTGAATTTATACCTAGATATTTGCCTCCAACTGCATATTCTCCTTGTGCTGTATACGGTCCTATTCCGGTTATATTGCCATTAACCCCATAACTACCTCTCAATTTTACTCGAAGAAAATTCACATTATTTTTCCAGAAATCTTCTTCATGTATATTCCATCCAATTGATGCGCCAGGGAAAAAGCCCCATTTATGTGATTTCCCTAGTTGAGAGGCAGCATCGTATCTGGCATTTAAAGAAAGAAGATATTTATGTTTGTAGTGGTAGTTTATTCTTCCGAAATAACCCAACATGAGATGCCTAGCAATATTACTCTGCATATATGTATAGGTCGAAACTGCATTTAATGTAGGAATTAAATCAGTTAACGCACCCTGACCGTTGGCCGACATACCATAACTGGACTTATAATAATATGAATAACCAGCCATAACATCTAAATAATGATCTTTGAAATCTTTTTTATATGACAATGTTGCATCAACTTGTGTTTGCCACCACTTGGAGTAGCTTGCAGATGCTGATCTAGTTGTATTCCATATATTTATACCAGATAAGAAAGAAGGAGTAAAGCTATAATTGTCATACGATTCTTTCCATATTGAAAACTGAGGATTAAACGTAAGTCCGGGAATAATCTCCCAGGTCCCATTAAACGTTAGAGTTATATTCTCATCGCTGTTTTCATTCGTATTTCTGGTCAAATAATAGGCCGGGTTTCCAGCAGAAGTACCATTTCCTGGAGCAAGTGTTCCATCCTCAAAAGTATATTTCGCTGTTGGAGCTATTCCGGTAACACGGAAAAATGTATTATATTCATTTACTCCATTATTTGTTGACCTGCTATATGCTGTACGACCCGACAAGTTTAAGTTGTCTCTAACTTTTATTTCGCCGTGCATATTCATAGTCAAACGATCGTACATGGTCGTTATAGCTACTCCTTCATTAGTCATGTAACCAGCACTAGCAGTAAAAGTCGCTTTATTTGTACCTCCTGTTACATTTATACTATGACTATGCGATACACCAGTACGAAATAGAATATCCTGCCAATCTGTATCTTTAAAAATAATTGTTTTAGAAGGATCTATTGGATCTGGCATACTTTCCCATCCTTCATTCAACTTGTGTTTGTTCTCTGAAGTCAGATATTGGGTAGTATAAGCAGTGTTTGTAGTCAAATCATTTCCTGTACCAATTCCTCCAGCTTCATAGAGTTGGTTTAGGTAAGAAGGCCAATATCTCTCTGACGCAACTTTAGCTCCGATTCGTCCATAATAAATATAGTCTCGCGCAGATGCCATATCATATTTTTTCCCCACTTGGGAAAGAGTAAGATCATACTTATAAGTGATGTTTGCTTTTCCCTCTTTACCTGTTTTAGTCGTAATTAAAACAACACCATTCGATCCCCGAGCACCGTATATAGCAGTAGATGCTGCATCTTTCAATACCTGTATAGATTCAATGTCATTAGAATTAACATCATCGATATCATTACGTATAACCCCATCAACGATATATATAGGCTCGGCACCGTCTGGGTTATTAATTGAAGTTCCTCCTCTAACTATAATTCTGGGAGCAGCTCCAGGTTGCCCTGTAGTATTTTGAACTCTTACTCCAGATACAGTTCCTTGTAAAGCTGAAACTAAACTAGTAAAAGGTATATTTTCTAGAACTTTTGAGTCCATTTTAGAAATTGAAGTTGTTAACTTAGATCTTTCTTGTGTACCATACCCTACAACGATTATCTCATCCAAAGCTCGTGCATCTTCTAACAACATCACATCAAAATTCGTTCTTAATTCAGTATTAATATCCTGCTCCAGATATCCGATATACGAAATACGAATTGTAGCATTATCTTCCACGCTAAGCGAAAATTTGCCATCTACATCGGTGACGGTTCCATTGGTTGTCCCGGTTTCAATAATGTTTGCTCCAATTATGGCATCTC
>ENA-UOOR01003976-UOOR01003976.1-fermentation-metagenome-genome-assembly--contig:-NODE-3976-length-12234-cov-5.630019_pt1 | contig 12234 bp, 11 predicted proteins | sample MGYA00245780_ERZ724029 | MGnify/ENA primary metagenome ERZ724029 (study PRJEB28704, sample SAMN03018315) | fermentation metagenome | biome: anthropogenic terrestrial biome; feature: soil; material... | reverse complement strand
CACCTCGCACGGTTCTTATGTCGTCTATATCCATATGCACAGAATCATCATAGGGAAGTACGATGATTTCTACTTTTTTGTTTTTCAATTCTTCGGGTATATCTATTATTCCTTCCAGTACATTACTGTTTGTAACCTTTCTTACAAATTGCATAAGTTTCAACTCCTTCAGTATGCCTACAAATAATTATACCCTAAAAATTGCACTTTCCACACGAATATTGTCAACATAGCAATATTTCTAATCAGGATATTACAGTTCAGCATGAAGAAATCTTAAAACTCCTTCTTTTTATATATGGAAACGGAAATTAAAATTGATACTGTAAAAACTGCAACAGTAATTAAAGGAAGGGAATATAATAAAATTTTTCCGACTTCCTTGTCAGGCAGCGTAAGACCAAACTTAGACAACAACATAGCGGCTCCTGTGGGAGCAAGCACAATCAGCAGCATAAAATTTCTGCCTTTTTCAACTCCATATTTAAAAATCACAGGAAATATAACAGACATTAATATTATTCCCACAGCCAAAATTGCTGAACTTGCCAGAATACTTTCCCGGTATGAACCACTCCCCAATACTACATTAAGCAGTACAGTTATAAAAAAGGATGAAATTAAGAGAATTATACCAAGAATATACCTGCTGACAATCAAATCTTTTCTTGAAATGGGCATTGTAAGCGCATAGCTGTCCCAGTTGTTTTTTTCGTCATAAGAAATTGCAGTTATTGGCAAAATAGCAGAAAATACTATTATCATAGACCCGAACATAATGAAGTCTTCGTTCGCAATCCCAAGAATAAAGTAAAATATCATTAGTATTATATAATATTTTGAATGTTTTTTTAAATTTAGAAAATCCTTTATTATAAGTCCTTTCATTGTACCTGCTCCTTTATATGAAATATCATTATGTCTTCAATGCTGGCTTTATCTACAACATAGCTTCCTTTGATTTCATTTTTTAATATTAGTGCTTCTATTCCAAATTTATTCCTTCTTATGCCCTTAACAATTTGAGAGTCTATTTTTTTGAATTCTTCTTCTGAACATTTCAAAATGCCGTAATTATCCAGCAGGTCATCCTTTGTTTCCGAAAAAATTATTTTTCCCCCATGAATAAAGGTTATATAATCGCATATTTTTTCCAAATCGCTGATTATATGTGATGACAGGAAAATTGAATGGTTTTCGTCCTGAATAAAATCCATGAAAATATCGAGAATTTCTTCCCTGACAATAGGATCCAGACCGCTTGTGGCTTCATCCATTATCAGTAGTTCCGAATTGTGAGACAGGGCGGCAGCTATGGACAGCTTCATCCTCATACCCCTTGAATATTTCTTTACAGGTTTATTACGGTTAATTGAAAACTTACCAAGCAGCTCGTAAAACTTGTTTTCTCCCCAGGTTTTATATATTCTTTTCATTATACTATTAATTTCCACAGCATTTAAATTTTCCGGAAATGCTGATTCGTCCATTACAACGCCTATTTTTTCTTTGATTGATTTCATGTCATCCCTGTTGTCTTTCCCAAAAATTGTAATTGTACCTTCATCGCGGCTTATCAGATCCATAATGAGTTTTATGGTTGTGCTTTTGCCTGCTCCATTTTCTCCTATGAACCCCATTATGGCTCCTTTGGGTAAATTAATATTTACATGTTCCAATTTAAAGTCCTTATATTCTTTAGTCACATTCTCAAGTTTTAATGCGTACTCCATGTTATTCTCCTTTATATATCAAAGTCATCATTTCTATTAATTCGTCCAGCTCTATACCACAGCTTGACGCCAGCTCTGACATAGACTGCATATGATTTTCTATTTCTTTTAGCTGCTGCTCTCTTATTAATTCTATATTTTTGCTGGCCACATAGCTGCCTTTTCCTGTAACAGAAACAATGAAGCCTTCTTTTTCAAGCTCCTCATATGCCCTCTTTGTAGTAATTACACTAATTCTCAACTCCTTGGCAAGAAGCCTCATTGAAGGCAGCAAATCTCCTTCATTTAATTCTCCGGAAATAATCATGGACTTTATTTGAGAAGCAATTTGCTCATATATAGGCTGACCTCCGGAATTACTTATAATAATTTTCATCTCCACCACCATAGTTATATTGTATATATCCATTATATACAATATAACATCCTTGTCAATAAAAATTTTTGTATAAAAAAAGCAGCTGTGTAACCATAATTTACACGGTTGCTTTTTCTGCAAAATCAACTTATATTATTTCTGATTTTTATCGTGGATTATTTTTAAGCCCTTGAATAGCAGCTCTGGGTCATATACATCAATCATTGATGTTTCATCGTAGATTATTCTTCCTAATCCTCCCGTAGCAACAACCTTCATATTTTCTGCTGCCAGTTCTTCCTTTATTTTTTTTATAATGTATTCCACCTGTCCGATGTAGCCGTAAACCAGACCTGCCTGTATGCTGGTTACAGTATTTTTTGCAAGTATGGACTCGGGTTTTTTTATTTCAACGCTTGGCAGCTGTGCTGTTCTTTGCCACAATGCATCTGCTGTAATTTGAATTCCCGGTGATGTAATACCATACTTGAATTCTCCCTTTTCACTTACCACATCATAGGTGGTTGCCGTTCCGAAGTCTATTACAATCAATGGGCCTCCAAACATATGATATGCAGCAACAATACCGACAATTCTGTCTGCGCCTACCTCCCGTGGATTCTCTGTGGATATTGTTATCCCTGTTTTAATTCCAGGTCCTACTATTATTGGAGAAATATTAAAATATTTTCTTAATGCGTTTTCAAAAGAATGCATTACATTTGGTACGACTGATGAAACTATTGCGCTCTTTATTTTTATATGGTCAATATTGCTGTATTCCAATAAATTGACTATAGATATACCATATTCATCCGAAGTTTTCTCACTTCTCGTAACCATTCTCCAGCTTCCTGCAAGCTTATCTCCGTCGTAAACCCCCACAACAATATTAGTATTGCCTATATCCACTGCTAAAATCATATGTTCCTCCTACTTATTAATTTTATTGTATACATTAACTACGGCAGCAGTACCTATTCCCGCCACAGAGCTTTCTATCAGTGCACTTGTAGAAATTAAAAATATTGCAAATGCCGCAAAGGTAGTTCCAATACCAAGCTCGGCACTCATTTTCACAATCTCTTCGCTGTAAACAACATAGAGCATCAAAATAACAAGGGCAGTATTCGTAATTGCTCCCGAAACCCCTGCAATCAAAAGTGTTATTGTTTTAGATTTAATTAGGTCTTTAAGTAATTTATAAACATAGTACGGAACTACTCCGATAAAAATCCTGGGTAAAATTGCAACTAAAGGATTTAAAAAAAGATAGTCCAGCGGAGATGTGGGAGCTGATAAAGCTCGAATCAATGTTGCGGCACCTGCGAAGGCTCCCATTGCAGCTCCGGATTTAGGTCCCTGAATGATACTTGTCACTATTGTTGGCAAAAATATCAAAAGAGCCATTGAAGCGGAAGTTGTAGGAATTGCTGTCAAAGCAACAAAAACAATTGTAAGCGCCAGCATAACTCCCATAAAGGTGAGTTTGCCTGTTTTAGAATTTCTATTCATATTATCCTCCTGTTCTCGTTCTGTAAAACAGATACAAGACAAATTTGAAAATAGTATACCATATTTTTTTATTCATGCAAATATTTTTTACTGATTGACAGACATATTTTTATTCCTTGCTAAGCTCATCAATGGGCTTCGTTGTAACCTGACTTCTGTCTAAATCTAAAAGTAGTATTGCTCTTTCCAGGTCTTCCTCCGAGTTCATTTCTATTTCAAGGTAAGGCTTTGAGTAGGTATCCTCATCCCATGTGTCAATTTCAAAGATTATATTATCATATTTGTATGACCTTCTGTGCTTATATCCGGGTCTTTTTTGCTTGTAACCTAAAAAGACTAATATTTTTGCAGTGCTTTCCCAATCGGAAATTTCTGTTTCTGTTTCCTCATTTATTCTTAAAGTATTTCTCTTTAGGGCTCTTTTAAATGTCAGTGTGTGTTTTACTTCACCATTTAATAAATTTTTAGTAATTCTTATTCTTAAATAGCCATTGTACGTTTTTTTGAGAAAACCGTCATCAGTATCAAACCTGTAATTTATCTGATTTTCATCTTTAATTAGATTTGCTCCAATATTAATAAGCTTTCTTTCAATCTCTTCTTTATCAATATTAAGAACCTTGACTTCCTTTTCCTTCATGTTTCCCTCCAAGGCTGCATTTTACATATTATATCACAAAATTAATAAATTTAAATAAAAATTACAAAAAATTGATAATATAATTAAATTATGTGCTATAATTGCTTTATAAAGAGTGAATATGTTATATGGTTAGTGCAGTGGCTGTGATCAACCCAGACGCTGAAAATTAAAAAATAAGCTAATTAAGTAACAATATGTTTAAGGGGTATATTAATGGGTATAAATTAATCGTTAAATTATATAATTTTAGGAGGACAATATGTGCAAAGCGAAATTTTTTAAATGTAATACCTGTGGTAATTTAGTATGTCTGATTAATGAAGGTGGCGGCACTTTAGTATGCTGTGGAAACGAAATGGAAGAGCTTACTCCAAACACTGTTGACGCTGCTGTTGAAAAACATGTCCCTGTAATTGAGGTTGAAGGAAACAAAGTTACAGTTAAAGTAGGAAGCGTAACTCATCCAATGGTTGAAGAACACTGGATTCAATGGATTTATCTTGAAACAAAAGAAGGAGTTCAGAGAAAATGCCTGAACCCGGGGGATGAACCAAAGGCTGTATTCGCATTGAATGACGGCGACAAAGCAGTTGCCGCATATGAGTATTGCAATCTCCACGGTTTATGGAAAAAAGAAGCATAGAGAAATTATAGAAATAATAGCTGAACTACGGTTCAGCTATTTTCATTACGATACTGTTGCTCCGCTTTCTATATCTTCAAGCGTTGAAAGCATGGTTAACCTCTTCCCTTTTTCGGCGGTCAGAAGCATTCCCTTAGATTCAATTCCTCTCAGTGTGACAGGTTTTAAATTATAAACCATCACAACCTTCTTACCAACCAGTTCTTCAGGCTTGTAATATTTTGCAATTCCCGAAACTACCTGCCTTGTCTCATCTCCAACCTTGAGCTGGAACACAAGAAGCTTGTCGGCATTAGGATGTTTTTCTGCCTTGATAACTTCTGCAACTCTCAGGTCTAATTTATCAAAATCATCAATTGTTACAAGGTTGTTATCAACTTCTTCTTTTTCTTCAGGGTTTTTTTCGCCCTTAATCTCAGCTTCGGCTTTTGGAGTTTCCTTTGTTTCGCTAATTTTAGTTATTTCTTCCATCTTTTTTACCGCATCAATTCTTGCAAATAATATTTCCGGTATACCGACTTTTTGTCCCGGAGCCATCCCGTCAAAACTTTGCAGTGATTCCCAGTCTTTCTTTTCGGTATTTAACTGCTTTAATATTTTTTGCGAAGTTTCAGGCAAAAATGGTTCTAACAAAACTGCAGCTATCCTAATTGATTCCAACAGGTTGTATAATACTGTTCCAAGCCTTGCTTTCTTGCTTTCATCTTTTCCGAGAATCCAGGGCTGGGTTTCATCAATATACTTATTGCTTCTTCTCAAAAGTGCAAATATTTCATCAATAGCATCGGATACTCTCAGATCATCCATTTTCTTTTCAACTTTTACAGGAGTTTCAAGAGCAAGCCTGATCAGCTCATCATCTATTGGCTCACAGTCTGCCTGTGGAAGAACTTCTCCGTTGAAATATTTGTTTGTCATAGTAACGGTTCTGTTGACCAAGTTTCCAAGAATATTTGCCAGGTCAGAATTTATTCTTTCGATTAATAGTTCATAGGTCAATGTGCCGTCATTTGCAAACGGCATTTCGTGCAATACAAAGTATCTGATTGCATCGACTCCGAACAGACCTGCCAAATCATCTGCATAAATTACATTTCCCTTTGATTTGCTCATTTTATTTTCACCGATCAAAAGCCATGGATGACCGAACACCTGTTTCGGAAGCTCCTCTCCTAATGCCATAAGCAGGATAGGCCAGTAAATGGTATGGAATCTTAATATATCTTTTCCTATTAAATGAAGATCCGCAGGCCAATATTTTTTATATAAATCACCGTGATTCCCATCCACATCATATCCCAAGAAGGTAATATAGTTGCTTAACGCATCAATCCACACATATACAACGTGACCTTCATCAAAGGTTACCGGAATACCCCAGTCAAATGAAGTTCTCGAAACGCAAAGGTCTTGGAGACCGGGCTTAATAAAATTATTAACCATTTCATTTTTGCGTGATTCAGGCTGAATAAATTTGGGGTTTTCTTCAATATGTTTCATCAATCTGTCGGCATACTTGCTCATCTTAAAGAAATATGCCTCTTCTCTTGCCATGTGTACTTCTCTTCCGCAATCAGGACATTTTCCGTCAATTAGCTGGGATTCCGTAAAGAATGCTTCATCAGGTGTGCAATACCATCCTTCATAATATCCTTTATATATGTCACCCTGGTCATAAAGCTTTTTAAATATTTGCTGTACTTTTTCCACATGTACAGGGTCAGTTGTTCGAACAAATTTATCATAGCTGGTGTTCATCAAATCCCATATTCGTTTGATTTCTCCTGCTACCTCATCCACGAACTGCTGAGGCGTCTTATTTGCTTCTTTTGCTTTAATTTGAATTTTTTCTCCATGTTCATCTGTTCCGGTTTGGAAATATACATCGTACCCGTTTAACTTTTTGAATCTTGCAATACTGTCGGCAAGAACTATTTCATATGTATTTCCTATATGGGGTTTGCCGGATGTATATGCAATCGCCGTTGTTAAGTAATATTTTCCTTTATTCATATTTTACACACTTCCTCCTAATATTTTAATGGGGTTAGGGCTATGAAAAAGCCTCTTTGCATAAGCAAAGAGGCGAAATTCCGCGTTACCACTCTTATTCGCACATATCTCACAATATGTGCCTCAACGGGTTTAACCCTGGCATATAACGTATGCCTCGTCATACCCTTACTTCCGCTCAGGTACAAAGCTCCAAGACCATGTTCATAATGAATCAATCCCCGGCTCACACCTTCCCCGGTTCTCTTTGTCATGATTGCAAAATTACTCTTCTCTTCATCGCTTTAACTGTTTATTTATTATTGTTTACTATGTGTAAAACTATACATAAATCTCAAACATTTGTCAACATTTTTTAACTAACAAATCATTTTTATACACTTTACTACCGCAACAATTATTCCTATAATTAGGGCAGGTATAATCAATAGTCCGATACCCAAGGGTATAAGAGCCATTATAAGAACAAATCCAACTACAGAACCTATGATTGTAAACAGCACCTTCAGCATTACAGCTCCAACTTTAATTGCGGCACCTATAAAGATGAAAAATACAGCTAATCCTAATAATATTTCCATTCAGCATCTCCCCATATTCCAATTATATTAATTATATCATACGCTTAATTAATTTAAAAGTTATTAATGGAAAATTAGAAAATGATTAAAATTAAAATTTTATTTTATTTTTTACGTTATACTGAACAATGTGAAAGGGTCTACTGTAATATAATTCACTGATTCTTATTGGCAAATATTAATGGCAATTGGATATAAAATAATCACCAATTAATATTATCGACCGAAATATTTATTGATATACTATCGTTTCTTAATATGGCACAATTCTTGCATTTTGATAAAGTGATATATTAAAAAAATAAGGAGACCAACAATGAAAAGTAAACGTTTAATCAGTTTTTTTCTGAGCTTTGTTATTATGGCAAGTCAATTTTCATTTGCCTATGCGGAGAAAACAGAAACAGACAACACTAAGGTATTTTTAAAATGTATGTCCGAAATAAACTCCGCAGGAAATGATACGGACAAAATAGCCAAAATAGTTGAAGAAATGTCTATTCCTGGATATGAAAAGCTTTCAGGTACAGCTAAAACAGTCAACATACCTGATCTGCTTTCATATCTTATTACATTACAGCCTGACAATACGTATAAGGATGTAAATGTATTTGTCAATGATGTTAAAAAAGCAATGTGCATGGGATACATAAATGATTCTAATTATTATGAGGAAAACTTAAACTCATACTCAAATTTTTTCAGAATGGTTAATCCATATGCAAATGATGGAACAGTTGAAAATGGAAACTTCATTAACCTTGATAAGGATAGGCAATACCTTGCGGCAGCAGCAATCAGAGCCTTTCCCGGGGGAAAGGCAAGCGAAATTGGTCCTGCATATTATTATGAATATGACAGCGATGTAGATTACGGAAATTATAACGGTAATTTTCCAATGCTTTACAATGATGTTCACAATGGAGTTCTCCGCTCTGTATATGCTTCTAAATGCATTCCTTCTTCCATGAGCCTAAGAGCCGGTAATATGGTTGTACATAATAATGGTATTATGAAACCCGAAACCGAGTATACTGTGGAGGATCTGCCCAAGCTTTCTGATGGCAATGAAAGAATTTTCTTCCATTCAGACTTTGCAAAACTTAGAATAACTGATGAGGGAAAAGTAAAAGCCATAAATTTATCCGTAAATAACCCTGTGAAGATAGGATATTTCGATTATGACAAGGGGTCGTTTGAAATATCAAACTATTCTATTATGGATGTAATAATAGATGATGGTAAGCCGTATAATATAAACTTTTTCGAAATGGAGGAAGGTTCTTTCGACAGTCTGTATGTGACTTTTGACAAGGAAGTAAGGAACAGGGTAAAGAATATTGCAGCACCTGAACTAATTAAAGCCATGTATGTTAACTCATCTCCTTCAGGCATTAAATTGGATGACGTCAAGCTAACCTGGATTTCTGACTTGGGTCTCAAAATTGAATTGCCTAAACCCTTAGAGCTTAAAAAAGGAGACAATGTAGCATTAAAATTCAATACGGTCAAGGACTCAGGCGTCTCCGTTAAAATAAATGACAGCGTCTCAAAGGAAGTTGTTGAAGATAAATACAGTCCTATAGCAAAGGTTCATACCCCAATGCATGGTGAAAAAAATGATATTATTAGAATTACATTCAGTGAAATCATGAGTGATTCTCTGACAAAAACGAAATCACCAGAAGAATTTATCGGAAAAATTACGGTTCTCAGTGAACCCCACGCAGCTACCGATTCCAGCAAAAATATTGACCTGACTGGTGCTTCTGTTACATGGGGCAGAAATGACAGCAGAACAACAGCAGAAATAAAACTGCAGAACAGCACAAGTATAGCAGCCGGTGAATATTACAAAGTTGATTTTAAGGATATAGTAAAGGATCTATCTGGAAATGCCGTTAATACAGAACCTACAGTGGCACCAATTGGCGGAGCATTAGAAGAGGATAATGATGCAATTTATGAAGCCATGAGGACAGCAGCCGGAGGCAGAACTCCAGTTATACTTATAGCAGGGAGCTCATCTGAAAACCTTGAAATTGCACAAAATAACTATAATACATCACCTGCACAGGGTCAGGCTGCTTTTGCCGCCCATGGATTTGAACCTCATTTTATACCTATTGCCATTGATAATTATAAGGAAGCCTCTGTCAGCCAGAGTAATATTGATTTGGCGGATATTGCAACGATAGCATACTTTTCCGGAGGTGACCAGGGAAAACACGCCAGAAGCTTTTTAAATGATGACGGTACCGATTCAAGGCTTATGACATCTGTTCGGCAGCTCTTTGCAAACGGAGGCGTTCTTACAGGTTCAAGTGCTGGAGATCATGTATTAAGTGACACAATGCACGCAAATTCATACAGTCATGAAGTTTTAACTAAAAATTCCCCTGTGAAAATTCTGCCCGTTGACTATAAAAAGATAGATGACAACAGCCAGATGTTTTTATCCACAGGTTTCGGATTCGCAAAGTCTTACGGATTAACCGATTCACATTTTGATGCGAGAGGAAGACTGGGAAGGCTTGTGGTTGCCATGGTATGCAGCAATCAAAACATCGGGATAGGCATAGACGAAGATACTGCCATGTTTATCAAAGGCAACGAGGGCAAAGTAATAGGAAGAAACGGTGTAATAATTGCCAATACCTGGGAAGCATCTACAAATGCAGGAAGCGGAAAGCCTTTTGAGGGTAAAGATATTAAATTAAACTACTTGTCCGATGGAGACATCTTCAATTTTGACCTGGCTCAGGTAATAACAGCAAAAATAAAAATAGAGGAGGCCGGAACTGCTCTTGGTACGGAAGATATATTTGGAGAATATGCGACAACTGATACTATGAAGTCGCTTGCTTCATCATCAGACCGCTATGTTATTGGAACGTCAGCCGAAGGAGAACAAACCTTCAGTGTTATATTCAGCAAGGATGACAACACAAAGACATGGAAGGATGATAACGGATATGCCATCCAAAACATGAAAATGCAGATAGTAAACGGAATATATCCTGAAATTACTGCTAAATAATTCTTAAAGCACAGTCAACATTCCGTGTAGAGTTAATTATTTATAATTAGCTGAAAATATAATCCACAGGCGTCGAACGTGTCATCCCGAGGGTATAGCCCAAAGGACAGCAGCGGGCTGACGCCCTTACTTTTTTTGTGAAAGCTACCTCTATAAAAAATTCGGATAAATAAATTTTTAATTAATAGTATCTTTATAATAAAAATGGTATAATAGGCAAAATAATAAGGAGGAAGTATGTACAAGAAGATATACGACAACCCAGACATATATTCAATCTATATACCGTTGCCAAATAACCCTCTTAAGAATTTAAACTGCTATGTTATCAAAACTAAAGATAAAAACTTAATAATTGATACAGGCTTTAATTCTCCTGTTTGTTATGAAGCATTAATGTCAGGGCTAAAGGAATTAGACATAGATATAAATAAAACTGAAATGTTTTTAACGCATATGCATTCAGACCATACCGGGCTTGTTTCATCTGTAATGAGAGAGGATTCCGTAATATACATGAGTGAAGTAGATTATGAATATGTTAAACTTATGCTGAACAACTACTGGGTCAAAAATGAAGAAGATTATGTTAAAGAAGGATTCCCAAAGGACGAACTTGCAACATTATGGACTTCTAATCCAGCAAAAATATATAATCCCGATAAATTGTTTAATATAACCGCTGTCAGTGATAACTCCAAATTTAATATTGGGAACTATGAATTCACATGTATTTCGACACCGGGACATACACCCGGACACATGTGCCTGTACCTAAAAAAGGAAAAAATATTGTTTTCAGGTGACCATATCCTGTTTGATATTTCACCTAATATCACAAGATGGCCCATGGTGGAAAATTCGCTTAAGGATTATATTGACAGCCTGCAAAAAATAAAAGGATATGAGGTTAAATTAACACTGCCTGCCCATAGGAACAATGACATGGATTTATACCATCGAGTAGATGAGCTAATTCACCACCATGAACTGCGTCTTGAAGAAGTCTTTGAAATTGTAACGGCTAATTCGGGGTTAAATGCATATGATATAGCAGGGAAAATGAAATGGTCGTTAAAAGCTAAAAACTGGAGTGAAGCACCTGCTCAGCAAAAATGGTTTGCTGTGGGTGAAACGTTGGCTCATTTGGATTATCTGGAAATTGATAATAAAATTTATAAGGAATTAATTGATGATATTTATGTCTATTACGTAAAATAACTGTTATTATAAGAGGCTGCTCCGCAGCCTCTTTGTCAGTTTATTTCATAAAATTTTCAACATCTTCCGCTGTTTTAATAATATCCTTTGAAAGATTGACTATTCCGTCTTTTGTAACCCACACATCATCTTCAATCCTGATTCCGATTCCTTCTTCCTTAATGTAAAGACCCGGCTCAACTGTATATACGTTATTTTCCTGCATGGTCTTGTCTCTTCTTCTAAGATCATGAACATCGAGTCCCAGAGGATGACCTATGCTGTGATAATAATACTTTTCAACGTCTGAGTCATCGCTTATGACATTCAAGGTTTTCAGCCATTTTGCAAAATGGGATTTAACTGCATCGTTTACCGCAATTTCCGATGCACCGACATGCATTGCGTTTATTGTAACATCCTGAGCTTCCAGAACGACGTTGTAAATATCCTTTTGCCTTTGTGTAAATTTACCGTTGGCAGGATAGGTTCTGCTGATATCTGAGGC
>ENA-UOOR01003974-UOOR01003974.1-fermentation-metagenome-genome-assembly--contig:-NODE-3974-length-12238-cov-52.921776_pt1 | contig 12238 bp, 11 predicted proteins | sample MGYA00245780_ERZ724029 | MGnify/ENA primary metagenome ERZ724029 (study PRJEB28704, sample SAMN03018315) | fermentation metagenome | biome: anthropogenic terrestrial biome; feature: soil... | reverse complement strand
TCCAGCCAAACAGTTTTACTTATTTCACCTGTCTACTTGACAGGGAGCAGTTCACGGGGGCCAGGACTGTTTAGTGTAGTAACATAGTTTACAGATTGTACGACAACATCGTTTACAGTTTTCCAGTACAATAAGGGCAAAAAGTCGGGAAGAGGATGACGCGATGCCCTGGAAAGAGGAGACTGTAAAGATGAAACGAGAAGAATTTGCAAAACGCGCACTTGTTTGTGGCCGGGCTCTCAAGCGCCACCCAAAACAAAAACCCGGCCAAACTATTAGTCGAGCCGGTTATTTCGATTCTCTAGGCAGCCAGTTCCTGGCCAGGCACTTTGGATATTGTCCTATAGTTAATTTGCTGGGGGCCAGGACGGCCCCCCTACATGCTAGTGCCAACTGCATAGCAATCCCTTATGGCGCAAGTATATTAAATGGATAGAAGGGTATGTTTCTTATCACCCAGTAAACAATTATTATGGATAATAGCATAGTATAAAACCCTTTTTTGAAAAGGATTCTCTTAAAAATCCTTCTCCCTCTAATACGTATATCTGCTGTTGATATAAGAAGATATAAAATAAAGGGTATTGATATAACCATAAGAGGGTTTAAGTCTAAAGCCTTTAAAAAATTGCCATGCAGCAGCTGATGAAGCGCCCTTGAGGAACCACATCCTGGACAGTAAAGACCGGTAATATAATAAAATGGACATGGTGGATAAGGACTTACTGCGGGGTCATGGGTATAATAATAGACTAAAGCACAGGATACAATTATAAGAAAAACTGCAATCCTTCGGATTTTATGCTTTTCCCGATACATTATCCACATAGATTAAGCCGCAGCTGCTGCCCTTAACAGGAAAACTATAAAATAAATAACTCCTACAGCAACTCCACAGCCAAAGGCTACCCAGCACCAGGTTTTAGCCTTTCTTGATGCTTCGAGTGCTCCTTCATAGTCCCCTGCTCTTAGCAATGAATCTACCTGGCTTGAAAAGACAATAGCAGGTATTCCAAATGGGAGACAGCAAAAAATAGTTGCCAAAATTGACTCAACAAGATAGTTCGGAACATTTCCTCTGTTATTGTAGCTTGAATTGTAATTATTCTCCTTGTAATAGTTTGGCTGTACACTTTCTCTGAGATTTGAACCGCAGGAGGAGCAGAAAGCTGCTCCTTCATTGTTATTTGACCCGCATTTTGGACATAGCATTGATATTCCCCCTTTTTAATTTAATTTTTGAATAAAACAGCCACTAACCGTAAAATATTCTACTTGCACTCTTCCAAATCCTGCATATCTACCCAGTCTATAGTTGTTTTTTTTGCCGGGGGCCAGGACGGCCCCCCTACTTGTCTTAGGTCAGGATTTAGCTGGGACCAGGACGGCACCAGCTAAAAACCGGCCAGACTTAATCAGTCGAGCCGGTTATTTACTATTAACAGTGTTTATTGCTGACATCATGGGGTGGCTGTTATAGGTTATTTCTCACGCCAGAGTGGCGTGATGATGGTCAAACCGCAACGCCATTGGGGCGAGGGTTTCAACGTCAAAATTCGTGCGCGGGGACAACATAACCCATTATGTACCACGGAATGACGGACGCCACTACCTATACACTTGTAATGACGGGTGCCCCTACAGGTATTCTTTAAACCAGGCAACTGCCCGCTCCAACATATACACTTCGATGAAATGGCCGACTCCGGGGAATTCCTGGAGCTGCAGCCGCTCAGGACAGTCTTGGTACAGCGGGGCCACTTGCTCATAGAACCAGCGTTGGCTGTCCACGGGCACCGTAGTATCGCTGCCACCGTTGAGCATCAGCACCGGCCTCTGCCTCAGGCAATCCTTATTGTTCAGCAAATCATACTGAGCCAAGCGCTTTTTGAGAGCTGCAGGGTCTGGGCCTTTCTCCAGGAACTCCTCCATCTGCAGCCAGGCACAGGACCCGTTGAAAGCAACCAAGGCCTTTAGATGGGGGTTGGTGGCAAAGACACCGGCGGCAGTAAACCCGCCCATAGAATGGCCCATGACCCCCATTCGGGCCGAATCCGCTTGATACTTGGCTACTATGGTATCGACAATTAAGGAAGACTCCTGGACATTCTGAATAATTGTCTCCCAGAAATACTGCTCCAGACCGGGTGCAGAGTAGTCTATGGTCCCCCTTTCCCCGTGGTGTATGGCATCGGGAGCAAAGACCTGCATCCCAAAAGTGACAAAGGCCAAGAGCCGGAAGATTTGGTTGTCCTTATTGGAAGTCCAGCCATGGTAGTAAATTAGTGTGGGCAGCTTCCCGGCAATGCCTTTGGGAGTCAGCTTGAGAGTAGGAATGCCAGCTATCTCCAACCTCTCTACAGCGACGAAGGGACTGTGCATGGGAACTCCTCCTTTATTGTAAGAAATTGCCCTCCCGATTCCTAGTATCCTCTTAGTCTGTCGAGCCGGTATTTACGAAAATCTAGGCAGCAGCTTCTTGGCCAGGCACTTTTGAGATTTTCCTGCTGCGGAGGAAAAAGGTGCAGGTGCCCAGGAGACGCACAGCCCCTGCCACCAGCAGGGCGGCGATGATGTTCCATTTGTCCAGAATCGCAATTCCCACCATAGGCGCGATTACCGCAGAGATGTTGATTAGCATGGTATAGGCGGCAATATAAATGGTCCGGCTTTGCTCGGGCACTGCATCCAGCAGGCTGTTGAACAAGGTGAGGTTTATCCCGGCCACAGCCATCCCCACCAAGGCATTGGCCAGGATCAGATGGTACAGGGATGAGGATATGGAATAGAAAAATGGTGTGGAGGATATTCCCATTGCAGCCACAGCCAGGGCCACATGATTGCCCCGCTTTTCAATTAAGCGCCGCCAAAAACCGAAGGAAATAAAGGAGCCGGCGCCGCTTACTACACTGATTATCGAGACCCAGGTTTCGTTGGCCCCCAGGTTTCTCACCTGAAATATGCTGAAAAGAGGCCAACCCATCTGCCAGCCAAAGTGAAATACCAGAGAGCAGGCGCAAAAGTTGAGGAAAGGCCGTGCCGAGAGAATTGCCTTAAAGGTCTGGCGGGTACTGAGTTTTGTCTTGCCCGCAGCTACTTCGGAAACAATTTCCCGCATTTGCATATGAGACCAGACTTCTGCCAGGGCAAAAGCAAAGGCGGTGACAAAAAAGATCTGATACAAGGTGCTGTGCCTAGCCACAGGCACAACCCGGAAAATCTGTCCCGCTAAAAAGGTGACGGCAATCCCGAACAAGTGGGTCAGCCTGTTGCGCTGAGCAAAAGCACGGGCCCTTTCCTGGGCGGGAATTGCCCCGGCAATAAAGGATTGCCAGGCCACGTTGGAAATTGAACCGGGGAAGTTCATTAAACCATTCATGATTACCAAAAACCACACCTGATGGGCGGGGAGTATCGGCGTCAGGGCCAAGAGGACATAGAACAGCCTGTTGAAAAAAATAAAAGCCCCGGTAATACTGCGTTTGGCAGTAAAGCGGTCAACAAAAAAGGCCCCTGGCAGCATGGCTACCAGGCCAACCGCCGGCGGCAGCGATGAGATCAGGCCGATTTGCAGGTTGGTGGCGCCCAGCCCCATTGCCCATACGCTGATAAAAGGCGTGACCAGGTTCATGCCCATGGTGGCAAAGATGCCATTAAGCGTATTGTATTTGATATTATGGCTTATTTCAGAGTGAGATAGGCTGCCCATATGACACCTTCTTTGTCTTGATTAAATAACAAGGGCTAGATAATTGCCCTCAAGCTTGTCCACCTGCGTTTTCCAGAAAATCGGCAGACAAAAGAAAACTATATTAGGAAGGTTTTTTTGTAGAAATAACCTGCCAAATATAAGTATACTTCATTAATGGGGGCAAATCTATAGTCTTGACTGACCACTCCCCCCTAGCTCGGACCTGTGCGGTCGGCTCCTTCTAATGCTCTGCCCCCATGCAGGAGTGCAAAGAAAGCTGGTGAAAACACCGGACAAATCTGATAAGATTAATTCAGAAAAGGAGGGGTCTTTTTTTATGCAGCGTTCTTATGATTATTATAAATGGCGGAACTGGGGCATCCTGGTTGCCGCTTTTCTGGTGGTATTTTTCCACCGCTACTCAACTGCCGTGGTTGCCGACAATCTCTCCCGGGATATGGGGCTGACGGGGACGCAGATCAGCAACCTGAGCTCGATGTATTTTTACGCCTATGCCCTGATGCAGCTGCCCTCAGGTTTGCTCAGCGACTTTTTCGGCCCCCGCAGGACGGTGACACTGGGCATGCTGCTGGCGGGAGCGGGCTCGGTGCTCTTTGGCCTGGCCCCAGGGGTTATGGTGGCATATATTGCCCGGCTCCTGGTAGGCTTAGGGGTATCTGTGGTCTTTATCTCCCTGCTCAAGGTCCAGGCTGTGTGGTTTCCCAAGGAAAGGTTTGCAACAATGACGGGCATAACCAGCCTCGCAGGCAATTTCGGCGGGATACTGGCCACCACCCCGTTGGCCCTGCTTGTTCTGGCCATTGGCTGGCAGCAATCATTTATAGCCATCGGCATCATTTCCCTGGCATTGGTAGCGGCAATCTGGTTTTTTATCCTTGATGCCCCGGAGAATGTGGGCTATACCCGTTTAGGAGAAGGCGGAAACGGCAAGCCCCAGTTTGGCCTGGCAGAGAGCATAGAAAAAGTCGCATCGGTGCCGGGGACCTGGCTTAATGCCATTATCCTCGCCGGCCTCATGGGCGGCATCATGTCCTTCTCCGGCCTCTGGGGAGTGCCCTACCTCGTACAGGTATACGGCTTTACTAAAACTCAGGCCTCCAACTATGTCCTGCTCCTCAATCTGGGGATTTTGCTGGGCTCGCCTGTGGTTGGCATCCTAGCGGACAAGCTGGGTTCCAAGAAAAAACTGATCGTCATTGGCAGCGGCGCTCTTACCCTGTTTTGGGTTTATGTCCTGATAATTGCCCGGGCAATGCCTCCTGTCTGGGTGTTGGCCCCACTGTATTTCATTGCCGGATTCCTGGGCATTGTCTTTACCCTCTGTTTTACTCAGGTTAAGGAGAGCAACCATCCGGCGCTGTCTGGGACGGCGACGGGATTTATCAATGTGGCAGGCTTTTTGGCCACAGCTTTGCTCAATCTCATCATCGGCTGGCGCCTGGATGCCCGTTGGGACGGCGCCATGGCAGAGGGAGTGCGCTTTTACGGCCAGGCAGGCTTTCAGCGGGCCATGCTGGTTCTCATCATTGCTGCGGCAACTGCCTTTGTGACAAGTCTGTTTTTGCCCGAGTCTAAGTTAACTAAATAATAGAGACATAGAACCGGCCAAGTTATTTAAGCTTGGCCGGTCTTTTTGTATGTGTAAGCAGCGAGGGTAAAACTCTGAACACCTTGACAGTGTTACTTAAAATCTAATACAATCCTCTTAGGTAGATTATCCATATTAGCTAAGAGGAGGCCCACAATGATAGTAAATTCCACCGAACTCCAGAATAACTTCGGCAAGTATCTCATCCTGGCTGCCCGGGAGGACATAACGGTGACCCGAAATGGCATTCCCATTGCTAAACTAATCGGCCTTCAGGCTGACACAGCCAAGGAAGGAGCCCAGGCTTATCCTGCACCTGGGTCCGTGACCTATCAGGAATTTCAGAAAATGACCCGGAATAGCGAAGAGAGATATGAACTTATCGATGGGGAAGTGTACCTTCTTACCTCACCCAAAATAGTTCATCAGTACTGTGTAACGGAAATGCTTGCTCAATTTTACCCCTGGTCTAAAGGGAAGAAATGTATGGTCTTTACTGCCCCCAATGATATTATCTTGGCGAGAAATCCAGATAATATCAACGTAGTCCAACCCGATCTCATGGTCATCTGTGACCTGGAGGAGAAATTGGGTAAGGACGGCTATTACAAGGGCGTTCCTGCCTTAGTTGCAGAAATCATCTCGGAGTCTACCCGCAGCAAAGATCTTGTAAAGAAGCTGGACTTATACCTGGAATGTGGGGTCCAGGAATACTGGGTTGTCAATCCCCTGAACAAAGAAGTAACTGTCTACCAGTTTAGGGACCGGGAAGTCGTGGACACCAAGACCTATAGACAAGAGGAAACGGCCTCATCCTGCATCTTTCCCGGATTGGCGATAGCAGTGAACAAATTGTTTATGTAACTGGATTAGAAAGACATAAGCCGAGAGACCCCGGCTGTTCCATACAAAAAGACAGCCCTGGGGGCTGTCGGTTTTCCAAAGATATTCTATAGCTTCTTCCCGGGTCCATTTCTTGAAGTGTATGCCTGTGTTACCCAAGATTATTCTTCCTTAAGCAGCCAGGATTCAACATCATCCTTGGCGAAGAGCGCCGGCCAGCCGCCGGTATGAATAAAGATGACAGGTCCTTCTTTCCACTGGCCCCTGCGGATGGCAGCAATCATGCCTGCGGCAGCTTTGGCGGTATAAACCGAGTCCAGCAACAATCCCTGATTGCGGGCAAAGAGCTGCAAGGCTTCAAGGGCGCCGGGGGTGGCGATGCCGTATCCCTGGCCAATCTGGCTGGCATCAATCTGCACCTGGCCAGGGCTAATACGATAAGATTCCCCCAAGAGCTCGCCGGCCCCGTTGAAGATGGCGGCAACTTCTTTCTGCACATGCTCAGCCGGGGCACTGACACTGTATCCCCATACAGGCACATCCCAGCCGGCGATAGCCAGACCCAGCATAATTCCCGCCATGGTGCCGCCGGAACCGGCAGCGGTGATAATTGCCTGGGGTTTAATGCCCAGTTGCTTACACTGAGGGACCAGTTCTTCGGTCATAGCCCGGACATAGCCCAAAGAACCCAAGGGATTTGAACCACCCAGGGGGATAAAGTAAATCTTAATGCCCTGCTTCAGCAAATCTGCCCCATCTTGTTCAATTTGCTTGTAGATTTCCTTGTAATTGCATGCGCCGCAGAAAATCAGTTCAGCCCCCAGCAAGCGGTCCAAAAGCAGGTTGCCCCTTAATCCCCGGGGGCGCTGGCCTTGCAAATACAGGCGGCACTTAAGGCCCAGGCCGGCGGCCACAGCGGCGGTCATGCGGGCGTGGTTGGACTGAGGACCGCCCACAGTAACAAGGCAATTAGCTCCCCGGGCCAGGGCCTCCGCCGCCAGATACTCCAATTTGCGGGCTTTATTGCCGCCTCCCGCCAGACCGGTGGCGTCGTCCCGCTTGATAAATATCCTTGTACCGCCCAGAGCATCTGCCAACCGGTCGGCCCCCTCCAAGGGAGTTGGCAGATGGGCAATTTTCAAGGGTTTATACTCAATTGGCATATAAATACCTCCCTTTTTTAACCAACTACGCCGATTTAATTATAGACCAGTTTTCCCTTCAACAGCAAATATCCAGGCAGATTAGCGCCCATGAAAAATGGAACTAATCAACCCTACAAAGGGTTATATGGGTGCTTTTGTATTGCCGAAAACTGCGGGAATGACCTGAATCCCATAGGCAGGAAAGACCGAGAGCAGCTGGATTTGGGGTTGCAAAGTTGACAAATCATTTAGTCATTGATATTAATATTGGAAAGGTTTGTGAGGAGGGAAATTTGTGTTTCTGTTTGTGTTAATTTTAATGTTAATTGTTGGCTCGGTATTCTTATTTCTAGGTTTGCGCATATGGAAGAATGAACAAATTACACTCATACACCGATATCATTATACAAAGGTTTCTGAAAAGGATAAAAAGCCTTATACTGAAAAAATGGGCAAAGCAATTATCCTGATGGGGATTGGAATAATGTTGACAGGTATAGTTGAATTTGCGACTCAGACAGGTTATGGTTGGTTATTTTTTGTTATTGGCTTTATCTGGGGAATTGTTATGATTATCCAGGCACAACGTAAATATAATAACGGACTATTATAAAAGCACTTAAATCTGTTCGGTATATCCTCAACCCGGAAGGTGACCAGGATTCCTGAAATACAAAGCACCCACACAAGTGAGTGCTTTTTCCGTTCCCTGCATCCCTTTTAGTTTTAGGCGCGTGGTGACAAGGGAAATCGTTATTTTTTAGATTTGTCCTTACCCTTGCCGCCGCGGCGCAGGAAATCTTCCTTAATCTCATCGCCCCAGTTGTCTGCTAGTATGCCGCTCTCCCGGTAAGAAGCTATGGCTTGGGCCGTAACCTTAAAATTCAGGCTTGTACCTTCACTATCCCCATGGTAGTTCTGCGCCCGGTCAGGAGCGATGCCGAAACGTCCGGCTACGTCAACTGCATCTATGTTCGCTCCCAGGAAGATAAACTCCCAGCCGTACTTGTTTTTTTGCCTTTCGACCATCCCCTTGATTTTATTGTAGTCATATTCCCGACTGGCATTCTCCATGCCGTCGGTGGTAATAACAAACAGCACTTTGTCGGCTCGGTATTCCTCGGATGTCTGCTTCTGAGCATTGCCGATCTTGTTAATCGTCCTGCCGATGGCATCAAGCAAAGCCGTTGTGCCTCCCACAAAGTATTCCTTTTCGGTAATAGGCGACACTGCCCGAAGGTCAATGCGGTCATGAAGCAGTTCATAGTTGTTATCAAATAGAACCGTTGTAATAAGTGCTTCACCATCAAGGGCTTTTTGCTTTTCAAGCATAGCGTTGTATCCGCCGATTGTATCCTGCTCCAGCCCGCTCATTGAACCGCTTTTGTCCAGGATAAACACCAGTTCCGTCAGGTTTTTCTTCATAAGAAATCCTCCATTCATATTTAGTCTGAATAGAGGATACCACGGCACTAAAGCAGAGAGGTCGCTTGCAGAGCGACAAAAGCCAACATGTATCTTGCTTTTGGCGCCTCATGAACCCAGCAAAGGCTGGTCATAATGGAATAGCACTTCATTAATCTCGTAGATGTCGTACTTACCAATCGTGATAAAGTATTCGATAATCACATCGAACTTTTGACTGGGTGACAGGGCATAGCCTGCCCGGGCCAGCAAGTCCCTGGTTTCAGCAAGATTCAACTCCAAGGCGATGGCCAGGGCGACAGCAGTTTTCTTGCTGGGCATATAGGCTTTGTTGCTCCGAATTTTGGAGAACAGCTTGCGGTCGATGTTGGCGCTTTTATAGACCTCAACATCTGTTCTGCCCTTCGCGTCAATCAGCCGGAGCAGTGTCTGGGAAAAGGGCTCGTCCAGGTGGCCGACTAATGCATCAAGGCCGGCCATAGGCGCCTCCATAATCGGCGTGGACACCTTTTGGAAGGTGGCATCCTCGAACATCAGCGAGGATTCATTAGTCAGGAGTTTGCGGCGCTTATCCGTATGTTCAGCAACGTAATGCTCATCAATGTATGCCTCGACCGCTCCAAGCAATTGCTCGCTGATTTCAACCGCCGCCTTGCCGAATACAACCAGGAAAATTGCCATGTCGCTGTGGCGCAGGAAGTCTTGGATGGCAGCAACAGCCACGCGCAAGGCTTCCTTTTTCGGGTAACCATATATGCCTGAAGAGATCAAGGGGAAAGCAACTGAGTCACAGCCATGCTGCTCTGCCAGCATAAGCGAATTAATATAGCAGCCCCGCAACAGCGTCTCCTCACCCTGCCGGCCACCTTGCCACACCGGGCCAGGGGTGTGGATAATATATTTTGCGGGCAGGTTGTGCCCGGGGGTAATAACTGCCTGTCCCGTTTCACAGCCGCCTATAGCATTACACTCAGTTTGCAGCTTATCTGCGCCGGCAGCTTTAAAAATGGCGCCGCACACTCCACCTCCCATCTGGAGCGATGCGTTTGCAGCATTGACAATTGCGTCAACCCGCATTTTTGTGATGTCATTGCGGACGATAGTAAAGGGCATGGCGGAATACCTCCTGTTTCATCTGAGTCTTAGGCAACTCCCAAGTTTTGGGGAGGTTATATTTATTATATAATATTGCCATGCCGAAACAAGAAGCATCTGCGGCACTGCTTAAGTATAGTCCGGGAATAGGCCGTTGAGCTTGGTATCTACTCTTTCCTCGTTTATCATTTTCATATAATTAAAAGTGGCTGCCTCAAAAAGCAACCACTTTAGTTTTGCTTGATTATTCCGGACGTTCCAGTCTGCCGCTAAAGGTGTTCCGGTTCATCATTTGTAGCAATCTGGGCAGGTAAAGCTTGACTCGGCCTTCGGAGCTGATATCTATCAGGAAGGGGACTTCCCCTGCGCCGCCAACATTGGTGCTCCCGGACCCTTCTCCCGCCCTAATGACTATGGATTGGGTGACTACAGGCGAGAAGGAGGAAATGACCATGCCCTGAGGCGGCATCAGATGGGCAATCATGGGAGGAGTGTCGCCGCTGGAAAACTGAGCGTTGGCATCAATCATGGAGTTGGCATCGTACTCTACCACCGAAAAAGTAACCTCAGCAGTCTCGATACTGATATTAGATTCCATACCGGTTATGGGTTCGCCGCCCAAAGAATTCATAGCGGCAATAAAGGATTCCTCATTGATCTCGGTTGTTATCTCAATATTGCCCTGGTAGATGCCCCGGGGAGATGTGCCGCCTTCTTTCTCAGCAAATAGGCCTACATGAAAGTATACTAAATAGGAAAATCCATCGGGAGTCTTCAGTTCTCCTTCAAAGCCATCGTCCACCAGAATGGTCCAGGTTCCCCCATCCCCGTCGTCATCGTCTTCCTGGGGATTTTCACTGGAATCGTTTTCGTCACCTTCATCGCCGACGTTGTCATCATCCCCGGGTGTGGCGGGGCCTCCGCCGCCGGGATCCAGCTGATTATCTTCGCCGGGTCCTTCCGGATTGTCCTCAGAGGGCCCCAAGATGTCCCGGCCAAGAATGTTCTTGGCGAGACCGCGCAGGTTTGAGGTGCAAGCTGTCAAGAATAATAGACCCGCCATCAATAAAACCAATACTGCTATGCTCTTTTTATGCAAGCTTAGCACTTCCTCTCAATGTTCTAAGAACTCTTAGGTAAAGACAATAAACTCAGCGCATGCTTAACCTAGTATAATATATTATAGTTTAGCAAGAGCGTAAATGCGTAATATTGCTATGTTGAGGATCCCTGACGGAAAATCAAATAAGTACTGACACATTTTTGGGTTTTTATGCTAAAATATAGTAGAGTTTGGCGAATATTACATTACGGACAGCATTGGCAGATTGGTTGATTATTTGCCTGGCGCTGTTGACTGTTTCCATTGTCGTCAGCGTCATGAACTGGCATGGGATTTATATAGTGAAAGAGTTGATGTACAATGGCTGGCTGAAATTCATCCTTCAATATATTTTACTGCTTGGTGGAAACAGGGCTTTTTGCGTTAATCATTGTTTTCGGGCAAAAAGCTGGAGAGTTGTGGTTTAAAGGCATGCTTGTTGGGGCTTAGCTCATGTTATTACCAAGGGAAATTTGCTGGTAGGGATGCTGTCTTGTCTCTGTGGCTTGTCGTACGGTGTGGTATATCTGATCTGTAAGAAGAACCTGTACTTAGCTAATCCAGTAATCTTTTTGATGTTTGCACTCTTGCAACAGAGAGAGAACTCGGAAAACCAAACCGTCAAAAACTAATCGGAAAGGAGGCACTACCTTGGAACAAGCAAAAGAATTTAGGCTGCCTGTTCAGCATATTGACATGCAGCAGGAAAGCTTTCCCGGCCTAATTCTTGACTTGGGCGGCGGCGGAGAAGGAGTAGTTGGCAAAATTTCCGGGGAAAGAGTGGTAGCAATTGATATCAACCTGAAGGAACTTGAAGAGACCAGAAACAGTGCGCTGAAAGTAGTAATGGATGCACGGAATTTGCTGTTTCTTGGCGATAGTTTTGACATTGTCACATGCTTTTTTTCCATGATGTATGTTCCCAAGAGGGATCGGGGACAGGTTATTGCTGAAGCCAAACGGGTCCTCAAGCCCAGTAAGAATATGATCTTCTGGGAAGCAGTAATTCCCCCAAAAGAACCTGACGATCCAGCAGTATTCGTGGTTCCCATGGAAATTGCCCTGCCCGGCGGCAGTACAATCTCAACCAGCTACGGAGTGCCCTGGAAAAGCCAGGACCACAACCTGGATGATTACCTGGAAATAGCGGAATCTAATGAGCTAATTGTTGAGCATACTGAAACCCATGAAAACTGGTTTAAGCTGATAGTGAGAAAATAACCGTTAAGCGGGTCTAATACTGCTTGAGTTTTTATAAAAAGCCTCGGGGGTTTGATATGCTCCCCTTTGAGTAGACACCTGAAATAACAAAAATTCAGGACTACACA
>ENA-UOOR01003973-UOOR01003973.1-fermentation-metagenome-genome-assembly--contig:-NODE-3973-length-12239-cov-4.722012_pt1 | contig 12239 bp, 10 predicted proteins | sample MGYA00245780_ERZ724029 | MGnify/ENA primary metagenome ERZ724029 (study PRJEB28704, sample SAMN03018315) | fermentation metagenome | biome: anthropogenic terrestrial biome; feature: soil; material... | reverse complement strand
GAGACCACTGAAAATGTGCCCTTTCTTAGGCAAACCGTAGGCTTGCGAGAGCAACAGGGGCCTTAAAATACGAAAAGATGGCGCGACAGCAATTTGCATTGCTAAGGGCGGGGGCTTTCGCTCCCGCCAGCGCTATGATTCTTTTCAAGTTTGCCGCTATGGCTGTCAGTTTTGCCTGGGTAGCTACGGCTTTTAGCCCGTACCCAGTGGCACGAGCTAGTCCGAGAAAGCGTTTCAACTCAGCGTTCTTCCATTCTATCGATGCCCTTTTTTTGTAGGCTTCTTTGAACGCCTCTGTTTTCTGCTTTTGGCTGTATTCCCATAACTTATGGGTGTTGAGGCTGACTATGAGAATCCGTGCCTTGCCTTTGGCTTTACCCATGCACTCAGCACGATGAGAGCAATCGACGCACTGTTTCTTATCGAAGGTAAATCTGTAGTACTCATAATCTTTACCGTCTTTTTTTCTGGTACAGTGCTTCTTTTTTACTGTATGATTTCCCATGCAACAGAACCATTGGTCGCTATCTTTGTTGTAGCTGAACAATTCCTCGTTAATTTGGTAGGCGCTTTCACTGACCGGGATAATGGGCTCTGCGTTAATTTTCTCAATCTGGGCTAGAATATCTGGCCGAAAATACGCCTTATCCCCATAGACTTGTTGTGGTTTGATCCCTGCCTCAAGGGTTCTTTCTAACAACTCGGCAAAATTATTCCCATCCGTCTTTTCTCCGCTTTGCACCGTGACCGCGGTAATAAGCCTGTCATCCGCTAACATCGTGTATTCTGCTTTGTAACCGTAAAAAGGTTTATCTTTAGATTTTCGACCAATGCGGGCGTCCTTGTCGACGAGGGATCTTAAGCCTTTCTGTATAATAAACTTCTCATCAGCTAAGATTCCCTCCGCCTCCGCAATGGCAGCGTGAGTCTTTTCTCCAGCAAAGGGTTCCGCTTGTTGGATGACCTGGAGCAAGTATTGTTTCATGACTTCTTTAGCATGTTTATGGTCTTCTATCTGGTTGAAGTCGGGGATATCGGTATCAATCTCTGGTGGGATTTCGCCTAAATCTTTTTTCAAGGCTTTAAAGATCCTTTGCGCAAGGTATTTCATAATGCGCTCTGGTATTTTCTTTATCGTATTAGCCTCTATATGGGTAGCATCAACACTGATACCGTCGGTTTTAACCAAACCTTTCTCCTTACATTGGCTAATGATCTCAACAATAATGTCATCAAGCGCAAATTCACCTAAACGCTGGGTGCGAAACTTGGCTAGTAGACTTGGATGAGGCAGTTGATCCTCCAAGTTCAAACCCAAAAACCATACCCACGCAATGTTCAGAGCTGCTTGCTCTATGACTTGGACATCAGAAATGTCGTATATATGCTTGAGAAAAAGTAACCGCATGAGCAGCTCCGGCTCCTTAGCAGGGCGGCCGAAATCGCTGCAATAGCTATCCGCAAGGAGCTCGTTAATGAAGGAGAAATCGATAACCTCTTCAATCTTTTTTAACATATGGTCCTTGGGAATTCTGCTATATACAGCGGCACTAAACATGGAAAACTGCTTAGGTTCAACACGCAACATTTTGAGACCCCATTTCAATGGCTTGTTAGCTAATTATATCATATTTATGACAAATCTGCCATAATTAACTAAAGACTAAAGACTTTTTCAGTGGTCTCGTACCGTCCTGGTGTAAAAGAAGTTAGAACGAATGGCAATCATAATGTCCACATCGCCCGTCTCAATCAGTTTCTGACGGACAGCAGCGTCACCCCCACTTGAACTTGAGGCCTGCGATGACATAACAAAGCCTGCGCGCCCTTTATTATTCAGATAGCTATGGAAATAGCTAACCCAAATATAGTTGGCGTTTGACACTTTGCCTTGCTTGTTTATGCTTGGTAGACCGAATGGCAGGCGCTGCGTGTCGCTCTTTACCTTATCCGCATCGACCTCATCCACATTAAAAGGCGGATTAGCCATAACAAAATCGGCTTTATTTACGAGAGCATGAGGGTCATCGTAATAAGTAATGGCTTGTTGAATGTTGCCCTCCAATCCGTGCACCGCTAAATTCATCTTGGCTAAGCGAATAGTGGTAGGATTCTTCTCCAGGCCGTAGAAAGTTAGCTGTTCGGCAGGATTGGCTTTAAGACGCTCCACGAAATGAGCACTCTGCACAAACATACCACCAGAGCCACAAGCTGGATCGAGCACAAGGCCGTGCTTCGGCTCTAGCACGTTAGCAATCAAAGAAACTAACGATACGGGCGTGAAAAATTCGCCCCCGTCATGAGCCTTCTGATCGGCAAACTGGGTGAGAAAATACTCATAAATGCGTCCGAAGATATCGCCAGAAGCGCGCTTCAGCTCTTCCGGATTCAGGGTACGAAGTAGTTGCCCTAGTACCTCGTTGTCAAGCTCCTGGTATTCAGTTTTAGGTAACACGCCACGTAAGGTTTCGTAATCCTGTTCAATCGATTCCATAGCATCGATGATGGCTTTGGCCCGGTCATCGCTGTCAGGCAGCGATACCAGGTATTCAAACTGGGCGAGTTCCCGTAAGTAAATGGCACTTTTCTGCGAAAAGTCTTCTTTAGTTAAGGGCCTTGTCTGCCCACCGCGCTTAGGTAAGGACACGGAAATCTCATCAAGCACGTTCAGATAACGGCTGTAGGCGTGTCGCAAGAAAATGAGCCCCATTACGGGGATAAAGTACTCGTTACTAGCATAGCTAGAATTTGCTCGTAGGGTATCCGCTGCGCTCCAAAGGCGTTTCTCAATAGCTTCTATGTTCTCTAGCTGTGGCATAGGGTTGCCCTCCTGACTATGTACTGCTTCCTTTGTTCTGTTTGTACGGTCAAAAGTCCTGCATGAATAGAGATTACAGCAAGTCGACCAATTTATGATCGAGATATGCCGCATAGAGTTAGGGGAACATCAACCATAACAATGGCAATGTTTATTTTCAGCTTGCAAAACTTCACTAATGTTATCCAAGTGTGATAATATATTTATGTAATATTTTTTAAGCGCTATGGGGGAAGATTGTGCGAAAACATTACTATCTGTTCCTAGATGAAACATGTGCAAACGCTAATCTGCCAGCTTTTTGTCTTGCTAGCTGCATAATAGAAAAAAAGCAATACGAGGAAGCAATAATTCCACAGCTTCAAACACTCAAGCGCAATGTTTTCGGCTCAGAGGGTGTTATTTTGCATGAAATGGTCCTGCGCAAGCCGAGCCCAAGTAAGAACCCGGAATATGCAGCTCATAAAGATGAGCGCAAACGAGACCAATTTTGGCGGGGTATGGAAAGCATATTTCAGCAGGGCCTAACCTTCATGGGCGCTGTAGTCAAAACTAATGACTGCTATTCTTTTTACCCCGAGTCTGGACGTATGAATCACTTTTCTATTTGTCTGCAGATTATCCTTGAGAATTTCACACACTTTCTCGCCTGTCATGATGCGACTGGCTCGTTGTTCTTAGAAGCTCGGGGTCCCGAACTTGACCAGGCAATGCAGGATAGGTTCCACGTGCTCAAGGCTGTTGGGACGCTATTCCTTAGCAACCGCTGTATACAACGCCATGTGGCTACTATTAGCTTCCCACTAAAGAAAGATAACAACACTGGTCTACAATTAGCGGACTTCTGCCCAAATTCAATAGCCAGGCACATACTTAACCGCCCTCAGAAAAAACCATCCTTACTTAAGCACATTCTAGACAATCAGTACGATGGAAATGTCAGCCTGCCGGAACGCTTCGGGATAAAAATTATGTAAAATCATGTTGACCTTCAAAACCCATAACGGTATACTGGGATTGGAACGCTGTGAGGAATGACTTAGTCTAACCTCGCGTAAAAGCAACGGAAGGATTGGTCAAACCTAACCTTCCGTTTTTGCTTGTATCTTTGTCGCTATAATTGCATACACTAAAAATGATGGCTTCTGAGGGCGTGTACCAATAAGGAGCCTCATTTCTTGCGAGGACTGGTTAAACCTAACCCGCAAGAAGCAAAGGAGGGTTGCAGCCGCAACCCTCCTTTGCTTTGTACTGGGTTGTTAGGGAGAAAACTGGCCAATGAACATCTTTTGGAAAAGTAAGTTATCAGCAGCGCTGCGAGTGGTGGTCCGTAAAGTGACAAGTTAGTTGATCTTAGACAACAGGGGCTTGGCTCTCACTCATAGTGATTTGATTTACGCTAATGAGCGTATGCCCTTCATGTGCGAGCAACACAACGTTTCTGGCTCGTCGTCGCCACGGTGGGGGTATACTATAAGTTCCGCTCCTGCCCACGGGCTAGTTTTTGCTAGCTAAGTATGTTCAACACTTCCAGTCAACCTTTGCAGGGTTAGGCTCGTTATCGACTGACACGGCACGTAGGGCGTCAAGCATGCGTCCGCACTCATCCGCGGCACACTGCTCTAGCTGCTCCCACGGGACTTTGGTTCCGAGGGTATCATAGGCAACCGCTAGCGCACCATACAAAGCGAGTCCAATACAGTGCCTTGCCGAGTGAATAGTCGAAGCACATTGGCCTATAGCCCTTGCGGCGGCTTGCGCAACAGAATTCCCCTCAGCTTCGCGGGCGGCCGCATGGCACTCGAGGATTACAGCTTTCGCTTGCAGTAGTTTTATTGCCCCCGATAGCCACTCCCGAGCAGCGTTCAGTGCATTTTGCGGGCGCAGATCATCGGGGTAATGTTTGCTCCACAGCGGTAGTATGACGCCCTCAGCATAATCAACCGCCCAATGCGCCAACGTTGGCTTACTCTGCGTTTCAATCACCTTTACCAGCGACTGAATGTAGGGTGCGTTCCAGTTACTTAGCATCTTGCGAGCTCTGGCCATACTCATCCTCCAATCAGTGATCACTCTCTGCTTTGTAGTACCATTATACAAATAAAACCCCGCTAGGCCTAGAAGACCCTGCGGGGCTGCGGGGTGGGAGTATCACATAGCATTTCCCTGTTTAGTTGCAGACAGAAGATCACCCAGAGAATATTGGTGAGAACGAAGGGAGGTAAGATAACTGTGAATAAACTGCACAAAGCGTCACCACTAATAGGAGCCTTTCTAGCAATGTTTGGTATGGCTACTTGGATAGGAAAAACTCCCATGCTAATGTGGTACTCTCACTACACGATTGGTTTACTATTTATCAGTTCCGTGCTCATTTTACTTTCAACTATGACACTGCTTCTCCTAGTCTTAATAAAAGAAAGCTCTTTCACCCCGCGTGTTATTGCCTACCAGTTTGCTAGTCTAGCAGTTGGTATTGTTATTACATCAGCTGCGACTTTCTATTTGTTTGTTGATAATGGAATTTTGGCTTCCCGCATTTTCTGGGTTGGGGCGATTGCTTTTCTGAGTCTTAATCTAGGATTTTCCCTTGTCTTCTTAACAAAACAGCTAGATAAATCAAAATAGTGCTGTTGTTTGGAAGGAGAATAGGTGTGTAGTGTCGTAGTTAATAATTGGGCATCAGCCTAATTAGGAAAGGGGGAAACCTTAACGCTATCCAGACAGAGAGTTGTTGCGTTAGTTGCCCTGTTGATGATGTTGGTCTCCTTCCCAATGTCTGCTGCTAGGTCTATCGACCAAGACATAGCCGACATAAATTTAGCTGTAACACCAAACGGTGAGCTAATTGTGCCAAGGGAGTCCTATGAGAGACTTAGCCGGGAACAGAAGCTATACATTGGCGAAGCCCTGAGCTGGCTAAATAACAACAAGAACTCATTCGCCATCAAGGGAGACAAACTGAGGGTTACCTCTCCTGGACTTCTTCCCGATAAGTTTGAGTCCTTAGTCATAGCATGGTTTGACAAAAAGATAGACAACAGAGTGTCAGAACTTGAAAAAGTGATTGGTAATGCTACATCGTTGACTTATACCCCATCTTCGTTTTATTGGTATGATAACTACTACGATCACAGTACTCACAGTCATACTGTCCATAAAGACATGATTCATAGACTAGATATGCCAGAACATGCTAACCTGCCATCAAACAAGATTGGTTGTGAAAAAGGTCATACAGAGGAGCTCACAGGTAGAGTTGAAATTAGCTACAACCTCGACCTCGGTGACGTTAAAGCTAAGACTACTCTAGACTATTCATACAAAAACTTCATGAACTGCAACACCTCAGCCCAAAGGGACGTATCTCGAGGAGAAACAGGTTACATGTATTGGACCTATATCAATTACAAAGAGACACAGTATTGGGAGAGGTGGTACCTTGAGGACTGGAACGATGACGGCATAGCTGATTATACCGCCTATCGTGGTCAAGAGCTGGCATATGTCTATGCTTATTCCAGTGGCAACTTTGACTATGATTCGGTCCCTAACCCATGTCAAAAGCCGTGTTCTGGCCTCAACTGTCCTTTTAAATAGGAACTAGCTAGGATAAAAGGAGGCCTCTGAAGAAGGAAATCTTTGAAAGATTCATTTCCTGAATGAGTTAAAATGTAAGAAAGACGTCTTTCCTTTGAATACTCTTGTAACTTACTTCCTTTGTTTGGTATAATCGAGGTACATTAATGTAGCGGTGGGTATATTTCGTGCTTAAGGCGCAGTTATAGCTTCCAATAAGCCAGTACTCGGAAATATGCGAACGTGTCAGGGGTCAGCGCTTAGCATCCTGGACTAGTAACCTCCGGAAAGCAAATTCTGGACGAGCGAAAGGATGCTAAACGTGACCCAGATTCAGTTTGTCAAGGGCCGAAGAGAAAAGGAAAATAAGAGCATCGCCGCAAGTGCAGGGGAGATGGGTGTCCTTTAGCGGACCGCAAGAATACATTGGTGGCAATACACTAGTCGTGCCTAAGCGGCCTATGAAACAGAGACATAAGCGTATGCTCGCAGATTATAGCAGTACATCGGTGCCCTCATAGCAACGCGCCCAAAGGCTATGCACTACCCGCCAAAAGGCGCTTCCTTGAAGGGCTAAAGGCCCTGCCTGTGGGGATGGTACCGTATCACAAGATACCTGTAGCAAACCCCAAATATCCACAATGTAAGAAGGGATATATGAAATATCAGTATAACGACAGGAGGCCAGATAATATGAACAAATGGCGCAGATTCCTACCCCCGATAGGGGCATACCTAGCAATGTATGGCATGGGTACCCATATCAGCAGAACTCACAGACTGAGCTGGCACACCAATTATACGATCGGGTTGCTATTCATCAGTGCGGCGCTTATCTTCCTGGCAACTATGACGCTGACTTGCTTGGTTCTGATCCGAAACAATGCCAGCAACTTGCAGGTAGTTGCCGAGCACTTTGCCAGCCTAGCAATTGGGATCATCCTTACATCTATTACTACCTTCTATCTGTTTATTGATAACGACGGCATCTTGGCCCAGTCGCGCCCTCTTTGGATTGGCTCAATTGTCTTTTTGGGCCTAACCTTAGCGTTTTCACTAGCGTTCTTGACGATCGTCTTATATCAGAAAAGATAGCCAGCTCATACCCCTAGGCAGGACTAATACGTCGCCATAAATGGGTTTCTACAAATTCCGCTCCTGCCGCCAGAATAAAAGGGGCTGTTGCACTAACAGCCCCGAAAAAACCATCCCTACTTAAGCACATTCTACAGAAGTTCTGCTCCTACCGCAAAAAAACGCCTAGTGTTTGCTAGCTAAGTATGTTCAACACTTCCAGTCAATCTTTGCCGGGTTAGGCTCGTTATCGACTGACACGGCACGTAGGGCGTCAAGCATGCGTCCGCACTCATCCGCGGCACACTGCTCTAGCTGCTCCCACGGGACTTTGGTTCCGAGGGTATCATAGGCAACCGCTAGCGCACCATACAAAGCGAGTCCAATACAGTGCCTTGCCGAGTGAATAGTCGAAGCACATTGGCCTATAGCCCTTGCGGCGGCTTGCGCAACAGAATTCCCCTCAGCTTCGCGGGCGGCCGCATGGCACTCGAGGATTACAGCTTTCGCTTGCAGTAGTTTTATTGCCCCCGATAGCCACTCCCGAGCAGCGTTCAGTGCATTTTGCGGGCGCAGATCATCGGGGTAATGTTTGCTCCACAGCGGTAGTATGACGCGCTCGGCATAATCAACCGCCCAATGCACCAACGTTGGCTTACTCTGCGTTTCAATCAGTTTCACTAGCGACTGAATATACGGCGCGTCCCAGTCACTTAGCATCTTGCGGGCTCTGGCCATACTCATCCTCCAATCAGTTGTAACTCCCTGCTTTATAGTACCATTATACAAATAAAACCCCGCTAGGCCTAGAAGACCCTGCGGGGTGGACGACTGCCAAACAATTATGCGTATGATGAGCCTAGTAGCTTGATAAACGCTTGCTGAAAGCGCAGGTCATCTGCTTCAGTACGGGCGGCTGGGCCCCGTGTGCGGCCACCGCCGCGGCGATGGCGAGCCAGGACATTGCGTTGTTCCAGCATGAAAGGCATGCGCTCGCTTGTGTAAATTAACCCACTAGGGGCAATGGCCAGCCCTCCTTTGCCCAGAATAACCGCGGCCAGGCCCCAATCTTGGGTCACAACAATATCGCCAGGTTGCATGCGGTTGGCTATGACGATATCAACTGCCTGGGGCTCGGGATCGACCGTGATGTGTTGTTCGCCGCTCAGCATGTGGTTGCTGCTAGAAACTGTCCACAAATCATAGCCAAGCTGGGCCTCATTACAACGCAAGAAATGCATCACGTTGCGCGGACAAGCATCCGCATCTACCCAAACCTGGCGCATTGAGTTACCCCCTCGTGAAATTTGGAGACGGTTCTTCTGGCTCCAACTGAGACGAAAAGAACGTCCCCCTGTCTCATCCCGGCCTGACCGTCCCCGTTGTTTCAGTGTTAGGCGAAGTAGCCCTTTGCAGCCAGTAGTTCGGCGTTGAGTACGGCGCCACCGGCGGCACCCCGCAGGGTGTTATGCGAGAGGCAGACGAATTTGTAGTCGAACAGGCTGTCCTCACGCAAGCGGCCCACGCTGATGCCCATGCCATTGCCATAGTCGCGATCGAGTCTGGTCTGCGGGCGATCGGGTGCCTCCATGTACCGGATAAATGGCTCGGGTGCACTCGGCAACTGTAGCCGCTGAGGCTCGCCTTGGAAAGCTGCCCAGCGAGCTAGGATCTCTTCCCGGCTGGGTTTCTTGGCAAAGTTGACAAATACTGCGGCGAGATGACCGTCGCTCACCGGCACTCGAATGCATTGGGTAGTAATAAGCGGTTCACTTGCCGGTAGAATAGAGTCACCAACAACTTGCCCCCAAATTTTCAGTGGCTCTTGCTCACTCTTGGCTTCCTCACCGGCTATATAAGGGATAACATTATCTACCATTTCGGGCCAGGTAGCGAAAGTCTTGCCGGAACCGGAAATAGCTTGGTAAGTACAGGCCAGCACTTCTGTGGGGCCAAATTCCCGTAGCGCGTGCAAGGCAGGTACATAGCTTTGAATAGAGCAGTTGGGCTTAACGACCACGAAACCCCGCCGGGTACCTAAGCGCCGCTGCTGGACTGGAATAACGTCTAGATGCTCAGGATTTATCTCCGGCATCAGCATCGGCACGTCCGGCGTACCCCGATGGGCTGAGTTGTTGGATACCACAGGAATACCGGCACGGGCATAGCTATCTTCTAACTCGCGCGTTGCCGCCTTCTCCATGTCCACCGCACAAAAGACGAAATCCACCTGGCTCCCTACCTCAGCTACATTAGCCGCATTCAATACAGTAAGCTCGGCCGCTTGCCGGGGTAAGGGTGTAGACATCATCCAGCGGTTGGCCACTGCTGCAGCATAGGTCAGGCCAGCAGAACGACTGCTTGCTGCTGCAGCAGTAAGTTCAAACCAAGGGTGCTCGGCGAGTAAGGTAACAAAGCGTTGCCCCACCATGCCGGTTGCCCCGATCACCCCGACTCTAAGTTTATCGCTCATACCTCTTACCTCCATTAAGTTTAGTCCCTACCGTTAGTTTATGCTAGTTTAGGACGCGCGGACCTTGCTAGCGGTTCAATTTGTGCAAATTAGCTGGCGAACTAAACTGTGCCAGACTGAACAAGAAAAGCACCTCATCGCAAGCCTGGTCCCTTGCATACTGGCTAGGGCTGAGGGAGTAGTAGCGTAAATCTAGTATATGGATATGCTCGTAATGGGCTGTTAGGAAAGGAATTAAACAGTGAGCATAAGAATCCTTGACCAGCAACAGACTTCGCCCGTTATCTATACCAGTCTTGATTTCCACCACACCATGATTGCCACCCAAGAAATAAGAGTATTGGCCCGCCTGCTCTAAATAGGCTCTGTCAAAAAGGCTATCGCGCGTGACTGGCTCAGCAGGATAATGCACCTTGACTGCAGGTGCTGGTAACTCCTGCAAAACCTCTATTTGATCGGGCTCTAAGCTACGTAAGCTAGCCTTGGCGTAATGGGTACCAAAGAAGTCATTACTGACGATTGTTGATTGCAGATTTCCTAGCGGCATTGGTGTTAGGCCCTGTTGCTGCATCAAAGCGGCATAGGCATAATACGCTCCGCGCATTGTCCAATGATGGTCGGTGCGAAAGTAGATATACTCACCCTTGTGCTCTAGCAAAGTTGGCCAGACATCTATAGCACTAACGCTAGGAGCCAGCCTTGCTTGTACCAACTGCCAAGCCGCCAGCTGATTTCTACTAGGAGCCCCAGCCGGTAGTTTCTCAGGATATATGGCAATAGCGGTAGGCGCTAACAAGACCGCGGTTGGCAGTCCGGTGCGCTCGGCGAAGCTACTGATATAATCAGCGTTCTGACCCAACCAACGTTCATCATGCTCATAGCGCTCTAATAAGTAACCATCTTGAGCAAAGTAGATGCCGTTGCTTTCTTGCTTATTGAGCAACTGCTCGACGTCCATCTTTAGTAAAACCCAGCTATCGCGCCCAGGAAATTGATCCGTGACGAATTGTTCGTATTCGGACATAAATTTGCCATTAAGCAGACTCCTAAGCGTAAGCCTTGGTCGTTGCGTGAGGTAACGGTTTTCCCGGGGGGAGAACAAACGCGGCAACGATAGGAGCCCACTAAGAGATAAACTCACAATAAATAACAAAAACACTGCAGTCAGATTTCTATTGACTCTCATTTTAGCCCCCTAGAAGCGGAAATACAAGAAAGGATTGTAACTGGCATCGACCAGATAAGCGGTGGACAACACTAAAATTAACGCCATAAAAGCTGGGTAAAACAGCTCAGCCAACCAAGGGTGCTTTGCTGCTGCCAATAACTGATGTACGGTCTGACGTGGCCAGGGTGTGGCAGCAACAGCCAATATGATCAATAATAACCCGTAATTGGCTAATAGATAGAAGTCGGTGGGGGTGGCAATGCCACCTCCCCCACCAAGCATAGCCTGCCAATGCCGACTAATCATTGGCCAATCTTCAAAAGCAAAGAGCACCCAGGAAAAAGCAATGACGGTAAGGGCATAGGCGTTGCGCAGCAAGCGTGGTAAACGCTGGAGCCAGCGCAGCAGGCCTGCCTTTTCTAACATTAGGAAGCAGGCAAAATAAGCACCCCATAAAACAAAGTTCCAACTGGCGCCATGCCACAGCCCAGTTAGCAGCCAAACCACTGCCAGGTTACGATAAGTCGCCGCTTCACCTCGCCGACTACCACCCAGTGGAATATAGACATAATCGCGAAACCAGGTACCCAGCGAAATGTGCCAACGCCGCCAAAATTCGGTGATACTTTGCGCCATAAAGGGATAGTTGAAGTTCTCGAGGAACGTGAAACCGAACATGCTGCCCAGGCCAATAGCCATATCGCTATAGCCGCTAAAATCGAAGTAAATCTGCAAGGCAAAGGCCGCAACCCCTAACCACGCCCCCAACAAACTCAGTTCACCTTGGCTTAGCTGACTTACCTGATCAAAGAGCAAACCGATATTGTTTGCTAGCAGCACCTTTTTGCCTAACCCGATAGCGAAACGCTGTGCCCCCTGGCCAAACATGTCGATCGTTTCTTCACGCTGATTAATCTGTGCTGCCACCGTGCTGTAGCGCACAATAGGCCCCGCGATTAATTGAGGAAACAGGGTGACATAGGCCCCCAACGAAACAATGTTTTTCTGCACCGGAGCATCTCCGCGATAAACATCAATCGTGTAAGACATGGTCTGAAAGGTATAGAATGAAATACCGATTGGCAGAGCTAAGTTAAACAATGGAATATCGACATTAAACAGCCAAT
>ENA-UOOR01003972-UOOR01003972.1-fermentation-metagenome-genome-assembly--contig:-NODE-3972-length-12240-cov-5.669594_pt1 | contig 12240 bp, 9 predicted proteins | sample MGYA00245780_ERZ724029 | MGnify/ENA primary metagenome ERZ724029 (study PRJEB28704, sample SAMN03018315) | fermentation metagenome | biome: anthropogenic terrestrial biome; feature: soil; material... | reverse complement strand
TCTTTTGAATAACTTTGGTGGGCTATAACGGCGAATAAAACACTAAGATGTTAGCAACAAGGCGAAAAAAGAGAACCTTCAAGACTGATAGGTGCAGTTTAAAACAAGCAGATTAAAATATTTAGCTCTTTGACAAGTCGGTGCAAATTTGATGGAATTTATTTTGTTTTTTTTCTCCCCCCGCAAAAAAAGGAAAGAAACCCCACCCCACATTGCAGCACATTTCCAAGCCCCCACAAGCCAACGCCCAAACCAAAGGCTTGTAAAAGAGCTGCAATTTTGCCTACACACTCGTGCTGAATTGTTACTTTTGAGCTATTAAGAAATGAACCGACAAAATGAAAAAGGAAATAGACAACAAACTCAACTTAAAAAACATCAAACCAACTGCAATGCGACAATTGGTTTTGCAAGTTCTAACAGAACAAAAAACGGCTATTAGTTTGCCTGAATTAGAACAAAAATTTGAAAAAGCCGATAAAGCAACTCTTTATAGAACACTAAAAACATTTCAGGAAAACAAACTGATTCATTCGATAGAAGATGGTTCGGGTTCTTTGAGATATGCGCTTTGTCAGGACAATTGCGAGTGCGACCCCGAAGACCTGCATGTTCATTTTCTTTGCACAAATTGCAATCAAACCTTTTGTTTAAAGGACATTCCTGTTCCAACTATAAACCTCCCCAGTAGTTTTTCCCTCGAAAGCGTAAATATGGTAGTAAAAGGAGTTTGTTCAAATTGTAAAAAATAACTTTGCAACCCGGTTGCATGAACTTTGGTGTATATTTGTCGTTATAACTTTGTATCAACATTTTAAAACTGTAAGAGATTGAGTTTATTGGAAAAACATACGGGTAAATTTCTTGTGCTGATTGCAGGGATAATTATTTTTGCCCATGCTGTTGTTCCTCATCATCATCATTTCGATTCCGTTGAATCACATTCGGAAAGTTCGGAGTGTAAAACATCAAAATCTGAAAAGCACGGAGAAAATCCTGAAACGCATTGCCATGCCTTAAATATTGTCGTTTCAGAAAAATCTGGCGATGTTGATGTAAAATTACCGCTTGTAACGCAACTACATTTCGACCTTTTTAGAAGTGAATCAAAGTCAGATATAGCATTAAATGTTGACGAGGTAATTGGCATTATTTATTTTTGTTTTTCTCCTCCCAAACAAATATTTCTCACCAACTATTCATTGAGGGCACCTCCCTTCGCTGTTTAATTTCTTTTAGATTTTCTTATAAATCCGATAGCACATTTTTTATCGGCAATATTAATCACTTAATCTTTTAAGTATGAAAAAGAAGAGATTAAGCAAGCAGGAGCTTCTTGAAAAGCAAAAGCTTGATAATAAAAAATTTAACAGGACCATGCTGATAAGTTTCAGCATCCTTCTTCTGAGTCTTATGTCAATTCTGATTTTCTATACCTATCGTTGCGAAACCAGGTTCGCATGGCGTAAAATTGTATGGTATGGTCAGAACATGCCTGAAAACTGGATATGTATGAATGGGGATAATTTACAGATTCATGAAAGTACTAAAGCAGTTTTTGAGAATAAAGTTTACTATTTCTGTAGCCAACAATGTTTTAATCATCTCGCAAAACATTTCAAGGAAGTGGCAATGGTTGCCGATGCATTTTCGGGAGATTCAATAAACAAAGCTGACGCAATTATCGGACTTAAAACAAGGAATAAACAGGACGTGGTCTATTTCAAAAACAAAGAAAATTTCAATAGATATTATGAAACGAAATATTAAAAATAAAATCAAGATTCAAACAAATAAATTTTAGATGAAATGATAAATAGTATAATATCCTTTTCAATAAAGAATAAGGCACTTATCGGGCTGATGACAATCGGACTGATTATCGGTGGAATATATTCCATGACGAAAGTGCCACTTGACGCCACACCTGACATTACAAACAATCAGGTTTTGGTAATTACCACCGCACCCAATTTGGGCACGGAAGACATTGAACAGTTTGTAACCTATCAGGTAGAATTGGCAGTAGCGAACCTGCCCGACGTGACCGAAATACGAAGTGTGTCACGTTTTGGGCTTTCGGTTGTAACCATTGTTTTCAAAGAAAGCGCCGGGACATATCTTCCCCGGCAGTTGGTAAGTGAAGCCTTAGCCGAAGTGAAAGAAAAAATTCCACAGGGATTTGGGGAACCGTTTATGGCGCCAATCAGCACCGGATTAGGCGAAATTTATCAATACACGCTTGAAGTGCAACCCGGTTACGATACCGTTTATAACGACATGGAACTGCGCACCATGCAGGAATGGATTGTAAAACGACAAATGGCTATGCTGCCCGGAGTGGTAGAAGTAAACTCTTTTGGGGGCAGGGGTAAACAATACGAAGTCGCTGTTAATCCTGATAAACTCAGAAGTATGGGTTTAGCCATTTCGGATATTTTTGAAGCACTTGACGACAACAATCAGAACACAGGCGGCGCATATATCGAGAAAAATTTTCAGGCCAACTTTATCCGTGGCGAAGGGTTGATGCGTTCGTTGGATGATATTAAAAACACTTTGGTCGCAAACATTGACGGGCAACCCATTTTCATCAGGGATGTGGCAGAAGTGAAATTCGGAAGTTTTGTCCGTTATGGTGCTTTTACCAAAGATGGAAAGGGAGAGGCCGTTGGCGGAATCGTGATGATGCTGAAAGGCGAAAACTCAAACGATGTGATTAAGGATGTAAAAGAGCGAATGGCTTTAATTCAAAAATCACTGCCTGATGGTGTTGAAATTAAACCTTTTCTTGACCGCAGTAAGCTCATTAAAAGTACCACATCTACCGTTGCCGAAAACCTGTCGTTGGGTGCGCTGATTGTTATTTTTGTGCTGGTTATCTTCCTCGGGAATTTAAGGGGCGGTTTAATTGTGGCATCAACCATTCCGCTGGCCTTGCTATTTGCATTTATCATGATGAACCTGTTTGGGGTGTGGGCTAACCTGATGAGTTTGGGGGCACTCGATTTCGGGATATTGGTAGATGGTGCAGTAATTATTGTTGAATCCATGATATTTTACCTCCATCGTAAAAACCTTATCGGAACAAAACTTGACCAGGCGAAACGAAACGAAATTGCCTATAATTCGTCAAGCAAAATGATGAACTCAGCATTTTTTGGTCAGTTGATTATTTTGATTGTTTTCATCCCGGTTTTAGCCTTGCAGGGTGTTGAAGGTAAAATGTTTATACCAATGGCTATGACTTTTGGATTTGCCGTTTTGGGCGTGGTAATATTGTGCCTTACCTATATTCCAATGATGGCAGCCTTATTCCTCCAACCACCTAAAACAGACAAAAAAACCTGGGGCGATAAAATAATTGGGAAACTCGAAAATGCTTACACTCCCGTAATCGGTTGGTCATTGAAAAGAAGTTGGATTGTAATAACAATTGCTTTTGTGCTTTTGATTTCCGGCAGTTTTCTGTTTACACGGATGGGAGCCGAATTTAACCCAAAACTCGATGAAGGCGATTTTGCTTTTCAGGCATTTTTAAAGCCGGGAACTTCATTGAGCGAAGTCACAAAAACTTCTACCCGACTGGAACAAATTGTCTTGGAAAACTTTCCTGATGAAGTAGAAAGTATTCAAAGCAGGATTGGTGTGGCAGATTTACCCATGGACCCAATGCCTTTGGACATTGCAGATATATTTGTGATTTTAAATCCTCAGAAACAATGGACAAAAGCCGCATCGAAAGAAGAATTAATTGATAAAGTTAGAGAAAAAATCAGCGTATTACCCGGTATCAATTATGAATTCAGTCAACCTGTTGAAATGCGTTTCAATGAACTGTTAACTGGTATCCGTGAAGATGTGGCCATTAAACTGTATGGCGATGATTTGGAATTACTGGCTGATAAAGCTACGGAAATTGCTGGGCTGGTTTCTGGTATTGATGGTGTGGCTGGTGTAAAAGCAGAGGCCACAAGAGGATTGCCACAGATTACCGTTCATTACGACCGCAACAAGCTTGGCCGCTACAACCTGAAGATTAAGGAACTCAATACCATTGTTGAGTCCGCTTTTAGTGGTGGCGTTGCCGGAAGCATTTACGAAGGCGAGCGGATGTTCGACCTTGTTGTGAGACTGGATGAGGAACACCGCACAAGTATTGACGATGTCAGGAATTTATTTGTAACCCTTCCCGATGGTAATCAAATTCCCTTAAAAGAAGTGGCCGAAATTAGTTACCAGCCAGGACCGATGCAAATTAGCCGCGACAATACCAACCGTAGAACCTACGTGGGGATTAATGTTGCCGACAGGGATGTGAAATCGCTTGTAGAAGAAATCCAATCTGTCTTAGATGAAAAACTAGAACTGCCAACCGGCTATTATATCCGATATGGCGGTGCGTTCGAAAACCTCGAAAGGGCTTCAAAACGCTTGTCGCTGGTTGTTCCGCTTGCTTTGGCATTAATTTTCATGTTGGTTTTCTTCGCTGTAAAGTCGTTTAAACAAACGCTAATGATTTATGTGGCTGTGCCGTTTGCCGCTGTTGGGGGTATATTTTCGCTCTATTTGCGTGATATGCCTTTTAGTATTTCGGCTGGCGTAGGTTTTATCGTCCTGTTTGGCGTTGCGGTACTTAACGGTTTAGTGTTGATTAGCGGTTTTAATGAATTGAAAGAAGAAGGCAAACTCCATATAAACGACATTATTAAAAAAGGTTCAATCCGGCGTATCCGTCCAATTTTATTAACAGCTTCAACCGATATTCTGGGCTTTCTGCCTATGGCGGTTTCCACGTCGGCAGGAGCAGAAGTTCAACGCCCTTTGGCTACTGTGGTGATTGGAGGAATGTTGACATCAACCTTGTTGACGCTTATTGTGCTACCTATTCTCTATAAATTTGTTGAAAGTGGCGTTAAAAAAATAAAAATGCCAAAAACAGCTTTAGGGATGTTTACCGTTCTTGTTGTGATTGCAGGTTTGGGAATTTCAGGAAATGCCAATGCGCAGGATTCTACGATAACATTGCCACAAGCCATTGAAAGGGCAAAAGAAAACTATCCGGCAATTAAGGCAGCCAAATTGGAAGTTGACAAACAGGAAGCATTAAAAGCTACGGCATACGAACTGGGAACGACTTCGATTTATACCGGGAAAGAAGAAGTAGGCAACAACGCACCGGGTATTCAAAACAAAATCGGGATTGGACAAACAGACATTGACCTGTTCGGCATACCGGCTAAAAGAAAGCTTGCAAACAGCCGTACAAAACAAGCTTTATCCGGTCAGGAACTTACCGAATATTCGTTGGCTCGTGATGTTAGTCTTGCCTGGTACAATGCAGTCCATGCCAAACAGCAATGGCAACTATTTAAAGACCTTGACACCTTGTACACCGATTTTCAGAAAGCTGCGGAGTTGCGTTACAATACACAGGCAATTTCAAAAATCGAATATCTTTCGGCATCGGCCAAATACAAAGAATTGCAGGTGAATTTAAGGAAAGCCGAAAGTAACTATTTGGCAAGCTTGCAAATCCTTAACCAATACCTGCTATATCCGGGGGCTGTTGATGTGAATACTCAGGATTTAGGACAATATGTTTTTGAACTTGTTTCAGGAACTGATTCTTTGGGTGCAAGCCCTTTACTTGATTACTATTCAACCGGAATTGATGTAGCAGAATCGGCGTGGAAAGCTGAAAAGGCCAATTTCCTTCCAAAGTTAAACTTGGGTTATAAATGGCAATCGGTTGACGGCAATTCAGGATTTTATGGATGGGAAGTAGGTATTTCTGTCCCGCTGGCTTTCTTTTCACAATCGGGCAAAACCAAAGCTTCAAAAATTGACTTCCAAATTGCAAACCAACAGTACGAGCAAAAGGAACTGGAACTGAAAGCCGGGTACAACGAGCAAATCAGCCGTTACCTTACTTTGCAACAGGTTATCAACTATTATCAAAAAGAAGCATTGCCTCTGGCCGACGAACAAATTCAGGCTTCCAACCTGGCGTACCGTTTAGGCAGTATCGACTATGTCCAGTTTATTCAGAACACAGAAGCAGCCATACGGACAAAACAAGATTTTTTAATGCAACAGGCAGAATACTTCGAATTGTCTGCCCAATTAAAATTCATAACAGGTAAATAATCAACAAAATATAGTAACGATGAATACAAAAATAATTATAGCATTGATGGCAATCGCCACATTAATATCGTGCAACACAAAAAACAAAACAGCCGGAGAAGGCGAAGAACACGAAGAACATAGCCCCGAAGGCATTGTGATATTAAATAAAAACCAACGGGAAGCCCTGAAATTAAAATTGGGGTCTTTTCAAATGCGCAACCTAACCACGGTAGTAAAGTCAAACGGGCAACTCGAAGTACCTCCTGCAAACAGCGCCGATATTACAGCTGTTATTGGCGGGAATGTAAAAGAGATAAAAGTATTCCATGGCGACCGGGTAAGCAAGGGTCAATTATTGGCAGTACTTGAACATCCGGATTACATTGCCTTACAGGAAAGTTTTGCCGAAGTTGCCAACAGGCTTGAATTTCTGGAACAGGAATTTGAACGCCAAAAAGAATTGTTTGAAAACAATGTTGGTGCAGGCCAAGACTTCCAACAGGCAAAAGCGGAATACAATACGGCAAAAGCAAAATACGAAGGATTAAAATCACGCCTGCAATTGCTGAATCTTTCGCCCGATAAAATTATGCAGGGCAATATTTCAAATACCATAAACATTAATTCACCAATAAACGGTTTTGTAAATGAAGTTAATATAAAAGTAGGCTCTTATGTTGATGCAAAAGACATACTGCTTGAAATAACTGACAACACCGCAATTCATGCCGATTTTATGGTTTATGAAAAAGATGTGCATTTGGTAAAAGAAGGCCAGAAAGTTCATTTTACGGTTTCGAACCGCCCCGATGAAGAATTAACAGCAACCGTTTTTGCCATTGGAAAAGAGTTTGAGGCCAATTCAAGGGCAGTTCATATCCATGCAAAAATCAATGAAAAAGTTTCTGGGCTTATACCCGGCATGTACATTTCGGGGCATTTGCATACAGATGAAAAATATACCAGGGCTTTGCCCAACGATGCCATTGTTTCCGAAGGGACAAAATCCTTCATTTTTATTTTGGACAATGAAGCTATTGAAGAACAAGGGCACAGCGAAACCGAACATGCCGGACACGATGAGGATAAAGAAGCACAAGTTGAAGAAGGAAATCATGAGGGGCATGAACATGGCGATGCAGACGATGATGATGCAACTCAAGAAAAGATGGCTTTCAGAATGGTAGAGGTCATTCCCGGTTTAAAAGACGAAGGTTATACAGAAATACAACTGATTAACTCCTTACCTGAAAACACACAGGTGGTTTTAAATGCGGCTTACTATCTATTGGCCGATATGAAAAAAGAAGAAACTGAACACGAACATTAAAATTTTATGAGATGAAAAAACTGAAATTAGAAATACCACTCATTTTACCCGAAGTGCCGGACGAAAAAGACCAATGCGTTCAGGAGCTTATCTCAATGCTTCAGGAGCAAAAAGGACTGGAAAAAGTGCACGTATCAGAAGCTGCTGATAATGGTGTACCCCAGCTTTGTTTTCATTACGACCCGGAATTGATTTCCATGGACCGCGTACGTTCAATTGCCCGGCAAACCGGGGCATCCATTACCGAAAAAATCGGGCACAAGCTCATCGGCGTAGAAGGTATCCGCCACCCGCGCCATGCGCGCGGCATCGAGCGTAACCTGCGCGACTTAAACGGTATGATTGAAGTATCGGTTTCTGCCTCGGGAATGGTACGGGCTGAGTTCGACACAAGCCAGATGGATGAAGCGGCAATCGTTAAAGCCTTACGAAAAGAAGACCTCGGAATAACTGATACTGCCTTAAAAGCCGGGGAATATCTTCGCGGCATCAAAGAAACAGAGAAAGCACCGAAAGACAAGAAGCCTGAACACAAAGAAAAAGAAAGAGAAGAACATGAACATACCCATGGCGGCCTGTTTGGTAAAAATACGGAGTTGGTTTTCTCTATCCTTTCGGGAATATTGCTGACCATTGGTTTTGGCCTTTCTTTCGTAGATGCAGTCTCTTCATGGGTAAGCCTATCGTTGTACATCGGAGCTTATTTCTTTGGCGGTTTCTACACTACCAAAGAAGCGTTCGAAGCCGTACGTAAAGGTGGATTTGAAATTGATTTTTTGATGCTGGTTGCCGCTATTGGTGCAGCTATACTGGGTGCATGGGCCGAAGGCGCTTTGCTGCTGTTCTTATTCAGTATGGGCCATGCCCTCGAACAATATGCCATGAACAAAGCCCGTAAATCTATTGCTGCTTTGGCTGAACTTGCCCCTAAAACCGCCTTTCTAAAAAAGAACGGGAGGATTGAAGAAGTAGGTGTTGAAAAACTGTGTATAGGCGATATCATCGTGGTGAAGCCACACAGCAAAATCCCGTCAGATGGCGTCGTGGTTAGCGGCGAAGGCAGTGTGAACCAGGCCCCCATCACGGGCGAAAGTATTCCTGTGGATAAAATACCGGTTGAAGATCCCGAAAAAGACTATTCCAACGAAAAAAACATCAGTGACGAAAACAGGGTTTATTCGGGCACAATCAATGGTAACAACACATTAGATGTTAAGGTTATTAAGGAAGCTAAAGATTCTACCCTCTCCCGTTTGGTAAAGCTTGTAAATGAAGCTCAAACGCAGAAATCACCCACCCAGCGGTTTACCGATAAATTCGAGAAATACTTCGTTCCCGCTGTTTTGGGATTGGTGGTTGTATTGCTCGGTGCTTTTTTGGTCATAGACGAAAATTTTAGCGACAGCTTTTACAGGGCCATGGCAGTCCTGGTAGCCGCCAGCCCTTGTGCTCTGGCCATTTCCACGCCCAGTGCGGTATTGAGCGGGGTGGCCAGGGCCGCAAAAAGCGGGGTGCTTATCAAGGGCGGGCGACCGTTGGAAGACCTGGGGGTTTTGACCGCCCTGGCTTTCGATAAAACCGGGACACTTACCGAAGGCAAACCAAAACTCACTAAAGTAGTTCCGCTGAACAATACCGATGAGAATGAATTGCTGATAATGGCAATTGCCGTGGAAAACCTGAGCGACCACCCCTTGGCAAAGGCGGTGGTAAGGGACGGTAAAAAACGTTTGGAAGGAAATAGTATTCCCGAGGCCACAGATTTGGAAGCCGTTTTGGGTAAAGGCATAAAGGCAGCACTGGGGAATGATAAAGTATATATAGGCAACCTGGAACTGTATGAAGCCCTCGATGATAAAAAACCTTCCAAAAACATTGTAGAAGAAGTAAAAGCCCTCGAAGCCGAAGGGAACACCACCATGCTTATTCGCCGGAATGACGATTATGTAGGCATCATCGCCTTAATGGACACCCCGAGGGCAGAAGCAAAAAGTACGCTGGTGCAATTAAAGAAAATCGGAATCAAACGGATGGTCATGCTCACGGGCGACAACCAGAAAGTGGCCGATGCCGTTGCCAAAGAAATAGGCTTGACCGATGCATGGGGCAGCCTGTTGCCAGAGGAAAAAGTAGATGCCATAAAGAAACTGCAAGAGCAGGAATCGAAGGTGGCAATGGTAGGCGATGGCGTAAACGATGCCCCCGCAATGGCCAATAGCACCGTGGGCATAGCCATGGGCGCGGCCGGTTCTGATGTGGCACTCGAAACCGCTGATATTGCCCTAATGGGCGACAAACTGGAAACCCTTCCCTTTGCTATCGGCCTGAGCAGAAAAGCAACAAGTATTATAAAACAGAACCTCTGGATTAGCCTGGGTATCGTTACTTTACTTATTCCGGCAACCATCTTTGGGCTGGCCGGCATAGGCCTTGCCGTAGTTATTCACGAAGGTTCAACCCTTGTTGTGGTATTTAATGCCTTGAGGTTGTTGGCCTACAAAAAATAACTATATGCAAAAGAGTACATTTCACATTTCCAAAATGGACTGCCCTTCCGAGGAAACCCTTATCAGGATGAAACTCGAAGGGCTTTCCATGATTAAAAGTTTGGTGTTCGATATTGAAAACCGAAAACTTACTGTCTTTCATTCTGAAGAAAGCTCTGAAATTGAGAATCACCTGAAAGAACTCAATTTAGGGTCGCAACTCCAAGAAACAATTGTTGTCCAAGCGGATGAATTCAAGGACAATTCATCGGTACAATCGAAACTCCTTTGGACGGTTTTGATTATCAACTTTGCATTTTTTATTATTGAAATTACCACGGGTTTTATTTCTAAATCTATGGGTTTGGTTGCCGATTCGTTGGATATGCTGGCAGATGCACTTGTTTATGGTCTTAGCCTTTGGGCTGTCGGTTCAACTGTGTTCCGTAAGAAAAAAGTGGCAAAGCTGAGTGGCTATTTTCAACTGGCTTTAGCATTGATTGGGCTTATAGAAGTAATACGCAGATTTATCAGTTTCGAAGCTGTGCCGGATTTCAAAACCATGATTATTGTTTCCATATTGGCATTAATTGCCAATTCCGTTTGCCTTTATTTATTACAAAAATCAAAAAGTGAAGAAGCACACATGAAAGCCACGATGATATTCACATCGAATGATATTATTATCAATACTGGTGTTATCGCAGCAGGAGTATTGGTTTTGTTGACCCAATCAAAGTATCCTGATTTAATCATTGGTGCAATTGTTTTTTTAATTGTGGTCAGGGGGGCTTTCAGGATATTAAAACTTGGAAAATAGATATGGAAGTAATTTTAGAGTCAATAATAAGCTGTCCAAATTGTGACTTTCAGAAGAAAGAAACCATGCCCATGGATTCTTGCCAATTCTTTTATAAATGTGAAAATTGCCATACCATTCTGAAACCAAAACAGGGAGATTGCTGTGTGTATTGTTCGTATGGTTCGGCAAAATGCCCTTCCATTCAAAAGAATGAAAGTTGCTGCTGATTTTTTAACAAAACGGAAATGCAACTGAGTTCCTACAAAAAGTATTTTCATTATATTTAACATTTGGTTTTACAAATACAACATCAAGTTGAAAAATAGCAGTTGTAAGTTTGAAAAATGCAATAGTAGAAAGGAAAAAAAGACTGGCAAGTAGGGGAAATATTGCAGTACGGTCGGAAAAATCAATTTCAAATCCGAATAGAGAAAATGTCGGTGGGAGTAACGCAATTGTAAGACTGAAAAACAGAATTGTAAAAGGGAAAAAACCAAATGTAATTAATTATTAACCTTTAAAAATTTAATTATGGCATCACGAACAAAACTTACAGACACAGCAACTTTGGAATTGTACCGGGTAGCTTTGGAAAATGCGGAGACCCAACCTGAAATTGCGGCTATTATGGCTGATTTAGGTTATGATTCAGTAGTTATCGCAGAAGGTAAAGCATTGCTTACAAAAACCCGGACTGCATACGATGCAAACAAAACCGAAGATGATGAAACATCTGCCGCTTACGCAGATTTTTCAAGTAAAAAGGAGCAATTAGAAGACACATTTAACACCCATCGAAAAAAAGCTAAAGTTGTATTCCGAAATGATTCATTAATCGCAGATAAATTAGCCATTTCAGGCGTAATGCCACGGACATATATAAAATGGTTAGAAGCAGCAAAGAAGTTTTACAGTGTTGCATCTGCCGATTCTGCTATTCAAGGTAAATTAGCTCGTTTAAAAATATCAGTTGACGACTTGACAGCAGCAAACACCCTAATATCTGGATTAGAAGCAGCAAGAGCAATTTATCTGAAAGAAAAAGGGGAATTACAAGATGCAACAAAAATAAAAGATGCTGCATTTGCCAAAACAGATGATTGGATGAGTGAATTCTATGCAGTAGCAAAGATTGGTTTAGAGGATAATCCGCAGTTGTTAGAAGCATTGGGTAAAACAGTGAGAAGCTGATGGAAAAGCCCACCCTATTTGTAAGCACATTGGCAAGCCCCACGAGCCGCCGCACGACCAAAGCTTGCCAAAGAGCTTACAAAGCCAGCCCAAGTAACCGCCTTTAAGGGCGGTTTTAGGGTTGCCCTCCCACAAAAAAAACAAAATAAATTTGTGCTCCGTTGACAGTTTCGTGCGGACAGAAAAGACAATTAACAAAACCTTAAATGACTGAAAAACAGACTGGAAGAATCAACGCCCAGTTGCTAATCGAGTAGACTGCCCCGCCAGCCTTGGCTGACGGGGAGAGCCTCTCACAC
>ENA-UOOR01003971-UOOR01003971.1-fermentation-metagenome-genome-assembly--contig:-NODE-3971-length-12243-cov-2.622333_pt1 | contig 12243 bp, 9 predicted proteins | sample MGYA00245780_ERZ724029 | MGnify/ENA primary metagenome ERZ724029 (study PRJEB28704, sample SAMN03018315) | fermentation metagenome | biome: anthropogenic terrestrial biome; feature: soil; material... | reverse complement strand
CTAGCTTTATTCCAGTGTTCTTTATAAAATCTGTATCTGGTTTAACTCCAATAGCTAGTATAACCATATCTGTTTCTAATATTTTTCCGCTATTTAATATTACCCCTATTCTATTTTCATAATCTTTAAATGCCTTTACCCCATCTTTTAAGATTACACCTACTCCATTATCCTGAAGCTCACTTTCAGCATAGGTAACCATATCTGAATCAAAGGGTGCTAGAATATGAGGTGCTGCTTCTACCAAGGCTACTTTTATACCCCTGTGAGTTAAATTTTCAGCCATTTCAACACCAATATAACCTCCGCCAATTACTACAGCGCTTTTTACTTTTTTACTATCCACCAATGCTTTAATGGCATCTGTATCTGGTATATTTCTTAAAGTAAATATTTTATCACTGTCTATACCTTGAATAGGAGGCTTAATTGGTTTTGCTCCTGGTGAAAGTATAAGGTAATCATAACTTTCTTCATAAATACCTTTTTCTTTACTATTTACCTTTACCTTTTTATTTTTTTCATCTACTTCTGTTACCTCACTATTTATTCTTACGTCTATATTAAATTTACCTTCCATAGCTTCTGGAGTTTGAACTATAAGCCTTTCCCTTTCCTTTATAGTTTCTCCTATATGGTATGGCAAACCGCAATTAGCAAAAGAAATAAATTCTCCTTTTTCAAACATAATTATTTGAACATCTTCGTCTAACCTTCTAATTCTTGCCGCAGCAGAAGCTCCTCCCGCTACCCCTCCTACTATTAAAATCTTTTTATTCATACATTTATTACCTCCACACATTAATATAAAAGTTTTATTCTTCAAACAAAATCTTTATCAAATTGTATATTCTTTTATCACAAATACTGTAATTTATCTCTAATCCATTTCTCTCTCCTTTAATTATTCCTGCGGCTCTTAATTTCTGTAAATGTTGAGATATTGTAGACTGAGGCATATTAAGACAGTTGTGCATATGACTAACATTGCATTGTCCTTTATCTGCGAGTCCCTTAACTATACATAATCTAACTGGATGTGCTAGAACTTTTAAAATTTCTGCTTTTTCATTAAAATCATTTATATTGTAATTATCCATAATTCATTTACCTCCATCGTTATATTTATATATTACAATTTTTGAATATAGCTGTCAATAATTTAACCTACAAAGATTAAAGAATCCTTGTAGGTTTAAAATCCAAATAATCGCAAGAAGTTAAAATATATTCTATTCCGTCTACTTTTCCTTCAAATACTTTGTCTTTACTTATACCATGCAAATGACCATATACTACCTTTTCTATATTATATTCTTTAAATATTTCTATAAATCCAGATTCCTTACATTTATCATTTACTGGCGGGTAATGAAGCATAATTATAAATTTATCAAAGCCCTCTTTAACAGCAGTTTCTAGAGATAATCTTAACCTTATTAGTTCCCTATTATATATCTTTTCATCCTGTACTGTAAACTTTTCTCCTCCAGGACATATCCATCCTCGAGTACCGCATATAGCATAGTCATCATAGGAAAAATGATTATTTTGAATAAATTTCATATCTCCATATAAATTATTCAGCTTAGTGATACTAGTCCACCAGTAATCATGATTTCCCTTAACTAGTATTTTTCTTCCTGGTAAATTATGAATCCATTCTAAATCCATCATCCCTTCTTCCATTCTCATGGACCAAGATACATCTCCTGCTATCAATACTGTATCTTCTTTGTTTATGGTATTTAACCAATTTTCTTTTATTTTTTCTTCATGCTTATACCAGTTAGCTCCGAATACATCCATGGGTTTATCTGTAGTAAAAGCCAAATGAAAATCTGATATTGCGTAAATTGCCATATATTCACCCTCTGTCTATTAGTTCATCTATATCCATTACATAGGCTATAACCTTAGCTACAGCTTCGTATAAATCATAGGGTATTTCACTGCCTACATCTACACTTGTTAAAAGATTTGCTAATTCATCATCATAAACTATAGGTACATTATTATCTTCAGCCTTTTCTATTATTTTATCTGCAATACATCCCATGCCAGCCGCTGTAACTACGGGCACATCATATCCCTTTTCATATGTCAGCGCTGCTGCTTTTTTCTTTTCCATAAAGATTCCTCCAAGATTTAAAGAACACCATTACACTCTTACATTAATAGCACCTATATTTTTATCATCAAAAAATTCTCTGCAGCTAATTAAATTTAATTCTTCCTTTTTTTCTTCTACCTTAATATATACATTATAACCTGTATTGCTTAATGCATTCAATACTCTATCTTTTCCACTATCTAAAACCTTTATCCAATTCCTACCACACTTTATATCTACATTCATATTCCTATTATTTACGGAAATAAAAGCATCTACTACACCCATATTCACCGTTTTTACTGAAGTTGCAATTTTAACATTTTTACTATCTATCTTCTTTCCTTTTTCCCTTTCATCCTTTATTATTAATTTACACTGATATTCCCCTTCATTCACTTTCATCGGTATGTCCATGTAATAATATTCATTGGATATGGTATTAAATATTTTAAAATTGTTCATGTCCTGTTTTACCAACCGAACTGTTTTATCATATACTTCACTGTCAGTATTATCTTTTCCTTTTAATAAAGTTTTAATAGTATTTTTCATTTCTTCTATTTTATTATTTATTTCCACTTTTACTTTATCGGATAGATTTTCAATGTTGTCTTCAAAAAATATCGCTTTTTTGGGTAACAAATTATCAGTTTTAATTTTTTTATTTTCTATATTAACATCCTTTGCAAAAATATTTTTGCCTTCTAATTTGTTTTCTACACCCTGTTTAGTTTGTTCAATATTCTTTATATTTAGCTTTTCTTTATTGTCTATTATCTTATCTATATGGCTTTCTATAGGCTTTTCTTTTAATAAATTTTCTAGGGATCCTTTGCCGATTTCAATAGGGACCTTTTCCCCTTCATCTATATTTCCCTTTGTAAAGTTTTTAGAAGCTTCAATGGTTTTTTCATAAGGTTTTTCTATGGAATTCTCTTTCATAGGTAATTGTTTATTTTCCTCTACAAAATTTTTTATTTTCTCTAAACTTTTATATATAGACATGGATTCTTTAAAAACCTTATTAAAACTTTTTATATTATCCTCAGTTAAATCCACATTATTTTCTAATAAAGTTAAAATACTATCCTGATCTAGTTCTTTTAATTGAGAAAAAAATCCTTTTAAGATTTTCTCTGTCTTTTCCCCCTGTGGAGAGTTTAAATTTATTCCCCTGCTTTCTGCATATTTCTTTATAAAAGTCTCTTCTTCTGAAGGCTGATTAGAAGTTTTATTTATAAAATTTATTAAAGTTTTTACTTCTGATATATTTCCCTTGGTAAGTGGTATGTTATGTTTAACCATGTTTTCTAAAAGAGAATACTCATCTTTATCTACTACTATATTCTCATTTTTCAATATATTTTCTATAGAATCTTGTTGTAATTTTTCCTGAGAATTTTTATCATTAATAATAGTTAAATTAAGCTTTCCATCCTCAAATCCATCCACTTGAAATTTAATAAGCCCTGATGGAGGAAAATCCAGATGATTTTTTAACTTAGCAGGAAATTGCCATCCGTCCATTAATCTAAGCAGCACTTCTTCATTTACTTCATCCAAAGTTATTATACTAGCTAAAAATGTTTCTCCTAGCTGAAAAGATAATCTATTTGTAATTCTTTTCGAATCAGGGTTATAAATATTATTTATGTTACCTATCCCTGACATAAAATCACCTCTTATTTAGTTATCGAATAAAAGTTTATAATACTAAAGCAAACTACATAAATGCAGTTTGCTTTAGTATTATAATTTAATTAAACTTTATCAGTTTATACACAAAATAAGTCCTAATTATTATTTACTAATTTCTTTTTAATATTTTCTTTATGGAGTATTGGTGACACACTCTTATAAACAGCCACTGTTATTGCGGATACAAACACACCCTTTATAAGGTTAAATGGTATAATAGCCCATATTATATAAGTATTTATATTTGTAATTGCAGGATTAATTTTCTGAGCCATTTCAACGAAAGCAACTAATGGTATATGAAGTACTTTTTCATATAAAGGTAAGAATATATATAAATTACCTATTGCTGCAACTACAGACATAATCACAGTACCAATTGTTAATCCTGCTATTGCTGATTTCCTACTCTTGTTCTTTCTATATATAAGTCCTGCTGTAAATACCATTACGGATCCTACTAAAAAATTTGCAGTTTCTCCTACAAAAGCTGTTTGAGTGCCAAATAATCCTTTAAGTATATTTTTCATTAATTCAATTATTACTCCTTCTACAGGTCCTAATGCAAAAGCTCCAAGTAAAGCTGGTAAATCACTAACATCTATTTTTAAAAAATCTGGAAATAGCGGTAGAGGTAATTCAATGTACATTAATAAAAATCCCATAACACTTAGCAATGATACCTTAATTAATTTACTTAATCTCCTATTTTTCATTTATTTTACTCCTCCATCCATATATATTCTTAAGGCTAAGGTATAAAAAAACCCTGACAAAATATTGTCAGGGCGCAATAAACATCTTGTTTATTATACCTTCTTTTATCCAGACTCTACTGTCGGCTTCGGAATTATACCGAATCATGCCTTTCGGCTCGCGGGCTATACCGCCGGTGGGGAATTTCGCCCCGCCCTGAAGATATTATTTTATAATAATATTTAATTTATATTACAAAATTATTATATGATAGTTTTACTTAAAATTCAATAGCTAGTCAAAACAATTATTAATTGATTTTTGCTCTGCATTTTCTTTCATGCTTAAGGCTATTCTTTTTCTTTTTTCATCAATTTCTAATACTGTTACTTTTACTATATCTCCCACTTTGACCACATCTAATGGATGTTTTACAAATCTGTCTGCCAATTGGCTTATATGTACTAATCCATCCTGATGTACTCCTATGTCTACAAAGGCTCCAAAATCAGCTACATTTCTTACAGTTCCCATAAGTACCATACCTGGCTTAAGCTGCTTTATATCTACAACCCCTGTCTTCAATATTGGCTTTGGCAATTCTTCTCTTGGGTCCCTTCCAGGTTTTTTTAATTCCTTTATTATATCCTTTAAGGTTGGTACGCCCATATTTAATTTTTCTGCCAAATTATTTATTCCTAAAATTTCAACTCTTTTATCTATGTCCACTAATTTGCTATTCTTTAGATCTTCTACTGTGTAGCCTAACATATCTAATAATTTTTTTGCACCCCCATAGGATTCTGGATGAACTGATGTATTATCTAAAGGCTCATTACTTTCCATTACTCTTAAGAAGCCTGCGCACTGCTCAAAAGCCTTTGCTCCCAGTCTTTTAACTTTAAGAAGTTCCTTCCTATTTTTAAACTTCCCAAATTCTTCTCTATAACTTACTATATTCTGTGCTATAGAAGAATTTACACCTGAGATATATGATAATAATGAAGGTGTAGCTATATTTAAGTCCACTCCTACGTTATTAACACAGTCTTCAACTACTCCCTTTAGAGATTCGTCTAGCTTTTTAGGAGTTATATCATGCTGATACTGTCCTACCCCTATAGATTTAGGATCAATTTTTACAAGTTCTGCTAGAGGGTCCTGTAATCTTCTTCCTATTGATATGGCGCCTCTTATAGATACGTCAATATCTGGGTATTCTTTTACTGCCAGTTCAGAAGCTGAATATACAGAAGCGCCTGCTTCGGACACTATTACATAATAAAGCTCTTTACCTTTTTCTTCTTTTACTTCCTTTATAAGCATTTCTATAACCTTTTCTGATTCCCTGCTGGCTGTTCCATTTCCTAATGAAATTACATCTACATTATATTTATATACTAATTCTTTAAGTTTTTTAATTGATCCTTCTATATCATTTTGTGGAGCAGTAGCATAAACTGTAGATATATCTAAAAGCTTACCTGTATCATCTAACACAGCTATTTTGCACCCAGTTCTAAACCCTGGATCATATCCCAAAACTACCTTTCCTTTTATTGGTGATTGCATCAAAAGAGCTTTTAAATTTGCCATAAATATTTCTATTGCTCCCTCTTCTGCTCTATCAGTTAGCTGGGATCTAATCTCCCTTTCTATAGATGGGTATATAAGTCTTTTTAAGGAATCACCTATACTATTTTCTAAATATATATCTGTTATTTCATTTCCCTTTAGCACTTTACCCTTTAAATAATCGATTATTCTATCATTATCTGCCAAAACTTTCACAGAAAGTATTTTCTCTTTCTCCCCTCTATTTATGGCAAGTACTCTATGAGAGGGTATGCTTTTTACAGCTTCACTATAGCTGTAATACATTTCGTAAGGAGTTGGCTCTTTGCTTTCCCCACTGGTTTGTATTACTCCTTCCTTATTTACAAAGGATCTAATCCATTTTCTGTATTCTGCCTCATCAGATATAATCTCACTTATTATATCTTGGGCCCCCTCTAAAGCCTCTTTTGTTGTAGTGACTCCTTTTTCCTCGTCTATGTATTTACCTGCCTCTTCATGAATGTCACCTTTAAAGTTTCCTTCAAGTATTATGTATGCTAAAGGCTTTAGTCCCTTTCCTATGGCTATAGTAGCTTTTGTTCTCTTCTTTGGCTTATAAGGTCTATATAAATCCTCTAATTTTCCTTGTTCTTCTATAATTCTTATAACGTCTTCTTTTCTTGCATCCAAATTTCTTAAATATATAAGTCTTTCTGAAAGCTGCCTTAAAATAACATCTGTTAGCCCACCGGTAACCTCCTTTCTATATCTTGCAATGAAAGGGATTGTATTTCCTCCATCCAATAGCTCTATAACATTTTCCACTTGTTTTATGGTAACGTTCAATTCTTTACTTAATCTTTCCTCTATGCTTTTCATATGTACCTCCATTTTTTTATTCTTATGTCAACTAACTTGAAACCAAAATTATTTTACACCAGTTATATACTATTTTGCAATGTAATATATATCTTTAGAAGATATTAATTTTATAAGGAGATTTTCAATGCTTAAAAAACTTCTTAACTATATTATAACGTTATTTCTTATAATCTTTTACTTTAGTTTTAACCTATTCTTAAGTATAAAACCCTTTAATAGTTATTCTGTAAAAAAAAATATAGAATATTTATCTTCTGAAGAATTAAAGGGTAGGTTAGCTGGCACAATAGAAAATATAGAAGCCGCAAATTTTGTTAAAGATAAATTTATTGATAATAAACTTAAGCCTTTCAATAATAGTTACTATCATAGTTTTTCTACATTTTATCCCGAAAGATCAGAAGAAAAGCCTTATCTAAGAATTATAAATAACAAAAATGAGATAATAAAAGAATATGTATATTCTAAAGATTATAAAGAAGATATGTTAAACTTTAGAAATAACAAAATTATTTTTGATAAATCAAATAATATATCCTCAGATAATAACTTTTTTACAGTGGACTCCGACTATGGTAAATTTCTATTTTTCGTGCCAGAAAAGGATGAACTAAATTTTAGAAGTTCATTTTTTCCTAAAACTAAAACTGATATGTATGTAATGATAACTAATTCTACAAAAAAAGATATTAATAATTATATAAACAATGGCTATAAGGTAGACTGTTTTATACCTTATACAATAAAAGAAACAACCATTAGTAATGTAATAGGTTTACTTGATGGAAAGGATACAACTTCCTCACCTATTATAATTTCTGCCCATTTTGATCATTTGGGTACAGATTTGAAAAATACAGTATATACCGGTGCCTTAGACAATGCCTCTGGTATTTCCTTTATAATCGAAATGAGCAAATATTTAAAATCCATAGGAAAACCTAATAAAAACATACTCTTTATAGGTTTTAACGGAGAAGAATTTGGCTGCTTAGGTTCCAATGAGTTTGTTAAGGAAAACCTACCCATATTGCAAAATAGCAAAGTTTTTAATTTTGACATGATAGGAACTGATAATTCTACTCCCTTATGTATTATGGGGGGTAAGAATGATTCCATAAATTCTCCCCTAATAAAATCTGCTGGCTCAGTATGTTCAAAAGAGAATATATATTTTAACTATTTATTTCAAGACTCTAGCGACCATGAGGCTTTTACAAATTCGGGAATTGAAGCCATAACTTTTATAGATAATGATTTAACTCGTATTCATACTCCTAATGATAAAGCTTCCTTTATAAGCACTAAATCTATAGATAGATGCTTTAAAGTAGCCAATAGGGAAATTATGAAATATGCTTATAATAACAATCCATTAATTTTAAATTATAAGGAATTTTGTATAACCTCTTTTATAGCCATTTTACTTTTATTTATTCTATCCTGTAAAACTAAAAGGTGCTAATTTCTAGCACCTTTTTAATATATTATTATTGCTTTTGCTTAAGATATTCATTTATAAATAAATCTATATCTCCATCCATAACCGCGCCTAAGTTACTTGTTTCTGCCCCAGTTCTATGGTCTTTAACTAGATTATAAGGATGGAATATATAGGAACGTATTTGACTGCCCCAGCCCATGTCCTTTAATTCTCCAGTTAAATCTTCTATTTTTTCCTTATGAGCAGCTTCTTTTAATTCTGCTAATTTTGATTTTAACATTTTAAGAGCTGTTTCTCTATTAGAATGCTGGCTTCTCTCGTTTTGACACTGCACTACTATTCCTGTAGGCAGATGAGTAATCCTAATGGCAGATTCAGTTTTATTTACATACTGTCCTCCAGCCCCTGAAGCTCTAAAAGTATCTACTCTTAAATCCTCAGGTCTAATTTCTATATCCTGACCTTCTGTAAGTTCAGGCAGTACTTCTAAGGATGCAAAGGAAGTTTGTCTTTTCCCATTGGCATTAAAAGGAGAAATCCTTACTAGTCTATGTATTCCTTTTTCAGCTTTTAGATATCCATAGGCAAAATCTCCAGTTATTTTAAGAGTTACACTTTTTATTCCAGCTTCATCTCCAGGTAATAAATCCATAGTTTCTACCTTATATCCTTTTTTTTCTGCCCATCTAGTGTACATTCTTAGTAACATTTCAGTCCAATCCTGTGCATCTGTTCCACCAACTCCAGTATGTAATGTAATTATAGCATTATTTCTGTCATATTCTCCTGAAAGCAATACCTCTACCTTAAATGATTCTATACCGTTTTTTAAATTATTTACTTCGCTTAATAGATCCGATAAGGAAGATTTATCTTCTTCTTCCTTGATCAACTCTATGAAAACTTTAGCATCCTCTATTCTTCCAGAAAAATCATTATATTTACTTAGTCTTTCCTTTAAGAATTTTTCCTCTTGGGCTACCTCTTGAGCTTTTTTTAAATCACTCCAAAAGTTAGTTTCCTGCATTTTATTTTGCAATTCCTCTATTCTATAGTTTAAGGAAACTAAGTCAAAGTGAATCACCTATTTCTTTAAGTGTAATTCCCATTGAGTTTAACTGGCCTAAGACCTCTTCTAACTCCAATAACACTTTATATCAACTCCTACTATGCTTCTCTTCCACAGCAATTCTTGTATTTCTTGCCACTTCCACATGGACAAGGATCATTTCTACCTACTTTGTTCTCTCTTCTTATAGGTTCTTTTTTCGTTGAGCCATTACCACCATCATAGTTGGTAGTAGTTTCTTTAGCTACTCTTTCTCTCTCTGGTGCTCTTTGTATCTGAACATGGAATAGGTATTTTATAGTTTCTACTTTTATGTTATAAATCATTTCATCAAACATCTGGCTTCCTTCAAATTGGTAAGCCTGAACTGGATCCTGTTGTTTATATGCTCTAAGTCCTATACCCTGTTTTAAATGATCCATATTATCTATATGATCCATCCATTTTGTATCAACAACTCTTAAAAGGATAACCCTTTCAATTTCTCTCATCTGTTCAGATTCAAATTTCTCTTCTTTTTCCATATACATATTATGAGCCATTGTGTATAATTTTTCTTTTATTTCATCATTTGATAACTTTGCTAAATCATCAACCTTTAAATAATCCTTTGGAATATATATATCTTCTAAATAGTTGATAAGGTTTCCTAAATCATTTTCGAATTCTTCTTCTACTCCAGAAATATGAGAATCCACTGCTGAATAAATTAAATCCTTTATCATTTCTTGAATTTGATCTTTTAAATCTTCTCCTTCAAGAACTTGAGATCTCTGTTTATAGATTATTTCCCTTTGTTGATTTATTACATCATCATATTGTATTAATGTTTTTCTTATATCAAAATTGTTTCCTTCTACTTTCTTCTGGGCATTTTCTATAGCATTACTTACCATTTTACTTTCTATAGCTTCATCATCACCAAGGCCTAACTTTTCAACTACTCCCTTTAACTTATCAGAACCGAAGATTCTCATTAAATCATCTTCTAAGCATACGTAGAACCTTGATTCACCAGGATCTCCCTGACGACCAGAACGTCCTCTTAACTGGTTATCAATTCTTCTTGATTCATGTCTTTCTGTACCAATTATCTTAAGTCCGCCTGCCTCTACTACTCCTTCTCCCAGCTTAATATCAGTACCACGTCCTGCCATATTAGTAGCAATTGTAACCATACCAAATTCACCAGCATGAGATATTATTTCAGCTTCTTTTTCATGGTATTTAGCATTAAGAACTTGATGACGAATTCCTCTCTTTTTAAGCATTTCTGAAAGCAATTCTGATTTTTCTATACTTACAGTACCTACCAGTATAGGCTGACCCTTTTTATTAGTTTCTACTATTTCATTAACTACAGACTTAAATTTTCCCTTAGCAGTTTTATAAACTAAATCTGGTTGGTCAATTCTTATAACTGGTTCATGTGTTGGGATAACTATTACATCAAGACCATATATTTCTCTAAATTCCCCTTCTTCTGTTTGGGCTGTACCTGTCATACCAGATAACTTTTTGAACATTCTAAAGTAATTCTGATAAGTTATAGTAGCTAAAGTTTTAGATTCTCTCTCTACTTTAACCCCTTCTTTAGCTTCTATAGCCTGATGCAGACCATCACTATATCTTCTTCCTTCCATAACTCTGCCAGTAAATTCATCTACTATCATTACTTCGCCATCTCTTACTATGTAGTCCTTATCCATTTTCATCATATAATTAGCTTTTAATGCCTGAACCACATGATGTTGAATTTCCATATTTTCAGGATCTGCATAATTTTCTAATTTAAAATATGCTTCTGCATTCTTTATCCCTTTATCAGTAAGTATTACTGCATTGGCCTTTTCATCTACAGTAAAATCTTCATCTTTAGTCAAAGATTTAGCGAAATAATCTGCTACCTTATAAAACTCTGTGGATTTTTCTCCTTGGCCAGATATAATAAGAGGAGTTCTTGCTTCATCTATTAAAATAGAGTCAACTTCATCTACTATAGCAAAATTTAATCCTCTTTGTACCCTTTCTTCTTTATAAATAACCATGTTATCTCTTAAATAATCAAATCCGAATTCACTATTAGTTCCATAGGTAATATCACAATTATAAGCTTCCTGTCTTTCAGTCTGCTCTAGATCATGAAGTATAACCCCTACAGTTAATCCTAGAAATTCATATATTGGACCCATAGACTCCCTATCTCTTTTAGCAAGATAGTCATTAACTGTAACTATATGAACTCCTTTTCCAGTAAGAGCATTAAGATATGCTGGCAAAGTAGCTACTAATGTCTTACCTTCACCAGTTTTCATTTCTGCAATTCTTCCTTGATGAAGAATAACACCACCCATAAGCTGTTCTCTAAAATGTTTAAGTCCTATAACTCTAAAGGAAGTCTCCCTAACTACTGCAAAAGCTTCTACTAATATATCATCTAAAGTCTCACCTTTTGTCAATCTTCCCTTGAATTCATCGGTCTTAGCCCTTAGCTGTTCATCAGTTAAAGACTGCATTTTTGAATCCAATAGCTCTATTTTATCTACTATCGGTATTATTCTTTTTATTTCTCTATCACTATATGTGCCAAAAATTTTTTCAAAAAATTTCATTTTTTCCATCCTCACTATTATAATTTCAAAATATAGTATATACTTTATAGATTATAACATCTAATCTATAGGTGTTCAACTTATATACTGAGAAATATAAAATTATTAAATAATATATTACAAAAAATACAATAAAGTATTATAATAAAATTAATAAGAAATTGGGGTG
>ENA-UOOR01003968-UOOR01003968.1-fermentation-metagenome-genome-assembly--contig:-NODE-3968-length-12250-cov-28.770972_pt1 | contig 12250 bp, 15 predicted proteins | sample MGYA00245780_ERZ724029 | MGnify/ENA primary metagenome ERZ724029 (study PRJEB28704, sample SAMN03018315) | fermentation metagenome | biome: anthropogenic terrestrial biome; feature: soil... | reverse complement strand
AGCTCCGATCGCATATTGCAAGTAAACTTGCATATGCTCACTACGCTTTTATTATGTTATAGACTTTATTGTGGGTGTGAATAGTAACGAAAAAAGCGCGATTCGGAACAATAATTTAAGGAGGAGAAAGCAAGAGATGAAAGTGAATGTCATAGAGGTAAAAGATTATTTAACAAAGTCAAATTTACCGGCAAGTGATTATGTAATCAATCCATATATCGGATGTTCTCATGCCTGTAAATATTGCTACGCCTGCTTTATGAAAAGATTCACCGGACATACGGAGGAATGGGGAACCTTTCTTGATGTGAAAGTCTGTAAGAAGCCAATTAATTTGAAGCGGTTGGTTAATAAAAATGTTATTCTCTCCTCCGTAACCGATTGCTATAATATGTATGAAGAAAAGTACAGAGTGACCAGAGATATCATAGAGCAGTTAGTGGATGCTGACTGCTCTGTGGGTATTGCAACAAAGTCCAAGCTGGTCTTACGGGATATTGATTTGTTAAAAAAGTTCAAGGATCTGAAGGTCGCTATGTCGATCAATACTCTGGATGAGAAGTTCAGAAAGGATATGGACCATGCCTCCAGTATTGCGGATCGGATTGCTACGCTAAAGGAACTGCATCATCAGGGAATTTATACCGTATTGTTCATATCACCGATTTTTCCATATATCACGGACTTTATAAGCATTATAGAAGCCACGAACGAATTTGTAGAGGAATATTGGTTCGAGAATCTGAACTTGCGGGGAAGCTATAAGAAGGTAATATTAGATTATGTTTTTGAAAAATATCCGGAATATGCCTCTGCCTATCAGGCAATCTATGTCAAGGGACAGAAGGATTATTGGGAAGCTCTGGCGCTCGAGATAGAAGATTATTGCCGGGAAAAGGGGATCAAATATATTAACTATTTTTATCATGAGCAACTAGTAAAGGAAAAAATAGAGAAAAATAAATTTAGTTAATATGGAGCAATTAGTTTTGTACTATAAGGTGATTTATGGTTGATGCAAGTACATTGGTGCTGTTTCGTAAATGTCTGAAGCCGGACATCATCATGGAAGCAAATGAATATATATTGGCAACCACGAAAGAAAAGGCATCCAAATCAAATGGCAAAGATGATAACAATACACCACCGGCATCCGGTGGTGGAACTGCTAAACCAGATAACTCCAAAGTCTCCGAGAATAGGGGAACTCTTATGCTGGACGCCACCTGCGCTCCATCAAATATCCGCTACCCTCAGGATTTCTCCCTGCTGAGGGAAAAACTCGAAACAATCATCATTTGTTTTTGTAAAACCTACGGCTTGTAAGGCCAAGGATGTACCGTCGGCAGGCAAGGAAGAATTACCTTGCACTTGCAAAAACCAAGAAGCGCAGCACAAAGAAAATCCGTGCTACCATCCGTAAACAGCTTACTTATGTTAGGCGTGACATCAAATACCTTGAGGGTTTCCTGTCTGAGTGCTATGCTCCCAGTATGAAAGAGATTCCTCTACTTTTGACTATTTACAAGCTGTATGAGGAACAGAATTACATGTATCAAAACAAAGTGCATAGTGTTCTAGACCGTATTGTAAGCATCAGCCAGCCATGGTTACGACCAATTGTAAGGGGTAAAACCAAAACACCTGTCGAATTCGGTGCCAAGTTTGATCTGAGCCTAGATGAAAACGGTTATGGCCGAATAGAGAAAATATCGTATGATGCTTATAATGAAAGCACAGTGCTAATAGATGCCGTCAATCGTTTTAAGGAACGGGCTGGTCACTATCCGGAGCGAGTGCTTGCGGATCAAATATATCGAACCAGAGATAACCGTAGCTTCTGTAAGCTGCATGGAATCAGACTATCAGGTCCAAAGCTTGGAAGGCCAAGCGAAACAGCAAAGGCAGATAAAAAGGTAGAATATCAGGATAATACAGATAGAATAGAAATTGAAAGAACGTTTAGCTTAAGCAAACGTTGTTATGGAATGGGACTTATCCGAACAAAACTGGAAGAGACCACACTTACCTCTATCGCATTATCTGTATTCGTGACGAATCTTTTCAAGATTCAGGCGCGAATACTTTCTGCACTTATTTTGCGGATACAAGTTTTAAGGTTAAAATCTGCTGATTTAGAACGGGAATCGGTTTAATCAGCAGACACTCCATAAATCATAAAATATGCTTTATGGAGTGAGACGAGATAAGTATTCAAATGGTGAAGCCATAAATTCATAAAGTTCCTTCTTGGCTTTATCAATGTATTTCCGTTCTTCAGTGGTGCAACTCACTAACTGGAAAGTATTTATCTTTTGTATACAGTATGAAACAGCTGAATGGTATACTTGAATCAACTCTGGTTCTGAGAGTAGCAGTCTGATTATAGCTGCAATGTGTAAAAGAAAACCGCTGGCTATACCAACGGTTTAAAAAATCTTATTCTATTTTTCCAGGAAGGTCAGAGAACAGGATACGCAGATAATCCCTTCTGCCATACAGGATACGGTCAATGTAAATATCCGCTTCTTCAGGCCTGTAAAATATCATATAGTTGCCAGAGAGCAGGAAACGATAATCTGTTTCCACATCAGCCACGGAAGAAAGTGGTACTCCCATTCCGGCGAAATCTTCCAGTTTATCGATAGTGTCAATTATTTCATTCACTACATTTTCCGCAGCGTCCGGATTTGTCAAATCAATCATGATGTAGTCCCAGGTTTCGTCCAGGTCCTTCAACGCCTCCGGGGAATAGTGCAGCTTATTCTTCATTCTTCCGAGCCCTGAAATGTACTCTTACATCATTGGATGAGAGCCATCCCTTTTCCTCTCCTGATTTTCTGCCTTTTGCCAGTTCATTCATAAGAGTTAATGTTGCTTTTGTTTTTTCGTACTCCTGAATATCAATGATTGCATAACGTCCCCGCCCGTTTTTAGTTAAAAAAACAGGTGCACCAATGGAAACATCTCGCAGCACATCGGAATAATTACGCAAATCGGATATAGGTTTAATGTTCGGCATAGGATTTCCTCCCTTCAAATCTTTTCTTACCCTTATTATATCCGATTATGCTGTAAAATACAACATCATATAAGGCATCATATTTCACATATTTTAATGTGTCCCGAACAGTCCTTTTGCAAGACTGCCGCCTTGAATAACGTGTAGGCGAAAATAAAGTACATTTTTTTGTTTATTTTCACCAAAAATTTTTCAGCTATTTTCAGTATTTCAGTATAACTAAAAAATAATGTACTTTATAATTGAATGAACAGATTAATCCCCCAGCCGAAATGACAAAATTCCTTAAAGAGCAGAAAGGTACTATACAGGAGTATGATGAGCAGATAGTCCGTAAGCTGATAGAAAAGATTACGGTACATGATGAGAAAGTCACTGTTGCCTTTAAATCTGGGATGGAGATTGATGTGAAGATGTAAAGTAAATAAAAAGCAGAAGATGCATCCTTCCTTGATTGGTAGGGTGCATCTTTGCTTTTGTCTTAAAAAATTTACAAATATAAATGCACTAATTGATGCATAAATCTTGACAAATGGCATATAATAAAGTATCATTGTATTACAAAGAGGTGATGCAATGAATCCGTACTATAATCAGAACTACACAAGAGAGCAGATAGATGCTATTCTTGATAAAATAAAAGATTGTGTGGTAAATAATAAATATACGATTGCACTAAACGAAAACAGAAAGGAAAATATAGACTTTATTAATGAATATAATATTCGAAGTGATAAACAAAAATCAATATTACTACAGCTCAGAACAGAAGATTTTTGTCATACCTTGCAGAATACGAAAATTGGTTTTGAATATGAAGTTCTTTATGTTTTTGTGCCACAGGTTCAATTGTTTAATGCTGACGGAGAAGAAGAAACAGTAGATATTTATACCAAATTTAACGTGATAGATATGTCTAACGGAAGTCGTACAGTTGTAATATCTTTTCATAAACCAAACAAGCCGATTGATTACCTATTTAGGTAAGTCGGGAATTGAAAGGAGGCATTGTTATGAGTGAAAGAAAAGTATTTTGCGAAGAATGTAGAAATGATGTTACTTTTACTATTAATGAAAAGAAAATGGAAGGCACTATTAAAGGTGAAAAATATTCTTATATTGGAAAAGAAGCACATTGTGTAGACTGCGGCTCTGAAATTTATGTTGCAGAGGTAAATGATTTTAATTTGAAAGCGCTATATGATGCATATCGAGAAAAGAATAATATCGTATCACTTGAGGTGATTTTAGCAATTCCAGAAAAATATGCAATTGGAAAACGACCACTTTCCCTTTTGCTTGGTTGGGGAGAACAGACATTTTCCCGATATTGCGATGGAGATATGCCAACAAAGCAGTATTCTGAAATTCTGCAAAAGCTTTATGATGATCCAGCCTATTATGCAGAAATGTTGGAAAACAATAAAGAAAATCTGAAAACTACTGCATCTTATGAGAAGAGCAAAAGAGCAGTAAATGAACTTCTTGGAAGAACTCAAAACACAAAGACAAAGATAGATTTGGCAATTGAATATTTGCTGAGTCAATGTGAAGACATTACACCATTAGCATTACAGAAAGCATTGTATTATATTCAGGGATTTTATTATGCTTTCTACAAAACATTTCTCTTTTCTGAGGAGTGTGAAGCCTGGGTGCATGGTCCTGTTTATCGAGATATATACTTTAGGTATCGTGATTATCGATTTGACCCTATTGAAGGAAATGAAGAATTTGATGATTCGGTATTTTCTTCCCCCGAAAAAGCAATTTTAGATAGCGTGATAAAGAATATTTGTTGCTATAGTGGGAAAGTTCTTGAAGGCTTCACACATTCAGAAACTCCGTGGCTGTCAACCAGAGGAGAACTTTCGCCGACTACAGCATCAGACCGAACTATTGAGAAAGAATTGATTGGAACTTACTTTAGTGCTGTTAAAGAAAAGTACAATATGATTAATACAAATGATATTAAGGGTTATGCTCAGAAAATGTTCGAACAGATGTAAAACGCTTAATTTAAAGTTTATACAGACTTTCTTGTAAATTTAAATTTTGCTGGAAAGTCTGTTGTTTTTATATATAGATTGGATTGGAGGTGAGTTCTTGTGGCGAAATACAGTGATGAAGAAATCCGACAGATGTCAAAAATAACTTGTAAAATTGCTGCTGATTATTTAGGAGTTTCTCCTATGGCAGTGAGTTTTGGTATGCGTGAAGAGAAACTTCCTATAGGTTTTGCTGTTCACAATAAAGATCGGTATACAGATAGTTGGTCATATAATATTGTTCCAGAAAGGCTAATTGCTTACAATCATGGCAAAATTTCTGAAGTGAAAGTAGAAGGAATTGAAAGAAACTTAGAAACAATAATTCAAGAATTTAAAACCATGAAGGATGATTTAAGTTTTTTATTGCGAGGAAAAGAAGATTAAAAGAGGTGAAAAAGGCAAAAGAATTATATAGTCAAGCACTAATGAAAATAGATGCTACGGCAATATTATATGAAGAAATGAGCTTGAATATAAGAAATGGTGGTGAGAATATGGCTCAATATGAAAACATGACTTTTTCACGTCAACAGTTATATGATGAAATCTGGTCAATATCGACATCAAGGGTTGCAAAAAAATATAGCATCCCTTATGACAAATTAAAAAAAGCATGCAAAGACGCTAATATCCCTACACCAACTCAATCTTACTGGTCAAGTTTATCAATTGGAAAAGAAGTAGAAAAGGAGCCTCTTCCACCATCAGAAGTAAAAGAAGTTGTAGTTCAATATAGTATTAAGAGTAAAGAGATTACACCACCTCAAATTAATGTTGCGAAAGTAATTGAAGACGCAGTACTTCAATCGACTGATTTGCAAAAAGTCGAATTGAAAACTCAACCCCAACGTACATATGTTGAAGGGCAGAGGAATGTATATAATCGAGAGATACTTTATAATGAAGTTTGGAATGAACCGGTAACTACTGTGGCAAAAAGATATGGGGTATCCGATGTAGCCATTCATAAGGTATGCAAATCCTTATCTATACCAGTACCACCAAGAGGTTACTGGGCAATGAAAAATGCTGGGCAACCAGTTAAACAGATTCCATTGCCAGGATATGATGGGCCGGCACAAAAAATAGGAATTAAATCGTTTGATGATTCTGAAGTAAAATCCGAATCTGATGATGCACTTTCCTTTTTAAGTGAAGATGAAAGAATCCGTTTATTCATTGCTGCGCAGCAAATAACAATCTTGGATGATAAGTGTAAATTGCATTCAAAATTGAATTCCCATAAGGCGAAAATTAAAGCATGGCGATCTAACCATCCTCGTGATGAGTTTGCACCTCGTAATCGTGATACATATAGAAGTGTTCCTGACGGTGAGCCGTTTCTGTATAATGATATTTCTGATGTTACGTTTCCAAGAGTTTATAGGATACTGAATACACTGTTCCAATATGTAGAAGCACTTGGAGGTTCGGTTAATGACGATTTATCATTGATAATTAGGAACGAAAAGGTATTCTATACTATAACAGAGGGGCAGGATCAGGTTCCACATGTATTGACCAAAGATGAACAAAAACAATGGGATCAATATGAAAGGGATAAAAAATCACGTTCTTGGGCATATGAGCCTAAATTTAGAAAGTGGGACTACATGCCGAATAGTAAACTCCGATTCTCCGTAAAAGCAAATAGTTTCATCCGTGATAGTGAAACTATTGGATTAGAACTTCGGTTAGGAGAAATGCTTGTTTCATTGTTTGAAGAATCTGAGAATGTTCGTATCGCCCGTGAAAAACGTGAAGAAGCTCATCGGAAAGAAGAGGAGGAAAAACGCCAGCTTGAACTTAAACGTGAGCACTATAATCAAGAGGTTGAAAAAGTACAAGCTTTGGAGAATGAGGCTAATGATTATGATATGGCTTGTAAGATAAGGGCTTATATTTCAGCTGTGGAAGACAAAGCAAGCCTTGATGAATCAACACTTAAATGGATTGAATGGGCAAAAGCAAAAGCTGATTGGTACGACCCAACTGTAGCAGTTTCCGACCCTGACTTTGGAAAACGCAATCACACCCTGGATGAAGAAAAAAAGAGGCCATCAAAAAAATCAGGATATAGTTTCTGGTAAAGGAATAAATGCAGTGTAAGATTTAATCAATAGGATAATGTTAAATGAATAAATAACGGAGGGTGACCACAGTGGCAGATATGAAACAAGTTTATGATTTTGCTGTAAAATGGTGCGATAAATTTCGTGACCAGAAAATTAATTACATAGAACTGGTAGACCACTATATGGCAGATGATTGTGATGCACTTGGATTTAAGATGGACTGTGGTAATGCTTTTGAACAACTCTATGGTAAAGCTGCCCATGATTATGAGGAACTGGATAAGATTATAGATGATGTTACAGATATATCTCTACTGGGTTCAGCGATTTATTCAAGATGGAGATACTTTAATCATTGGGCATATACAGGAGAAGAAATTCTGGAATTTAAAAATCGTTCATGGTTTATATTGGCACTTAGTAGGCTGTCTATGCTTACAGGAGAAAATCCTTTTATCTTTAAAGGAATGCCCCAAAAGATACGCATTGTCTCTAATGGTATTGGTTATGGACCTTGTCCTGAACCCAATGACATAGTTGAGCAGCATATAACAATCAATTACGATGGACGGGTATGGTTCTCTGCATACTCATTTGGCGATGGCTTTGGTAAATATGAAAAGGCTCAAACTAAAAATTACAAAATAGAGAAAGCGGTAGCTGAAAATGTTATAAATAAAGTAGCAGCTTATTTTAGTAATGAATATGACGAGATTTTTGCAACAGATATCGGTAATTGGGAAATGGAAATAACCAATACAGAGGGCAATGCATATAAATTCAGAGGTTCGCTGTGTGCCAATTTTGAGGTAGATGGAGTTGAACTTTCAGACCTCATTCGTGACTCGTTACAAATAGATGATTTGTATGTTTTTGATGGTAGATTTAAACCGGATAAGGTAAATAGAATTACTGTTGATTATCACCGAGTTACAAAAATCAAACCCAAACAGCCTATAAGTGAAGAAACTGAATATGTAACCTGGGATTATACGGAACAGCTGATAGTTGACAGAGAATTGGAGATTATCGAGCATACTCAGAATATTGGAACTGGCTGCATTGTTTCCCATAAGTATAAGGTCGAGGGTGGTGTTGAAGGGCTGCTCGATGATCTGGATGCAGATTATTTGTTCGATAATGTTGAGGGCAATCCGCCGGATATAATTGATACCCCAAACGAAACAAAGGAATATACTATAACCATTGATTTTAATAAAAATCCTCAGCGTGTTATTCGAGGAACATTTGATAAGAATGGATTGCCAGATGACTTTGCAGATTTTGCTGAAACAGTGTTTAGTTTTATGAGATTTTATGGTTTTGGAGAAATATTAGACTCATCTATCTATGGAAAAGTAAAACGTCACAAAAATGATTATATCTTTTGCAGTGTAACCTTTGACGAGGGTTACAAAAGTTATTATTACATAACCGATGATGATAGCATTGAAGTTGGTGATTCTGTTCTGGTTCCTGCCGGAAAGGATAATCACACTGCAATAGTTGAAGTAGTGAATATTGAGTATTTCTCTGAAAAAGATACACCTTTGCCTGTGGAAAAAACAAAGCATATTATTCGGAAGTGTACGGATGATGATTTTGACCAACAGAAGGAAGTTTGACTAGCACTTGGATTTGCCTATTTTGACATTACACATATCCCCGCAACCTTTCGGCTGTCAACGATATGTCTTAGGAAGATGTGTAGCTTTTAACATAATATGGTAAAAACGGGGGCAAAACTCGGCCGAAGTTATTATAATATGTTACCTAAACGAAAGTGGGTTGAGTTGACATTATAAAAGTCCTATCGTGCCACGTTGAGACGGTAGAGATGTCAAAAAAGTGAGACTATGAAAGCCTTGATAATACTGGGCTTTTGGTATGAGCACATTAAATTTAATATATCGGACATGATCTTATCCCTCGATGTGAGTTCACGAGAACATATCGAGGGTATATTTTTGGGCAAAATCTGAGCTTAAAATTAGATAGGGTTGAATTGGCAGAATAGATAACGCATAGGTTAAGGAGGGATGTATTGATTTGAACGATGTGAAACTATTCAAACTGGATTATCTATAAATTATATTCGTAAAAGACTAGTTAATTAGAGTAATACAATATCATATTGACAACTCTCGATATGATTGATATAATTTTTTTGTCCTATCGAGGATTATCGATGTCATTGATACATATAAATATATAGGGAGGTATTTTTATGGTGTTTTCATATGCAGAATATGTTCCTGCGATTAAGGCCTTGTCAGATGAGACACGTTTAAAGATTATTGAAATGTTATCATGTGGAGAAATGTGCGCATGCGATATATTAGAAGAATTCAGCATTTCTCAATCTACTCTCAGTTATCATATGAAAATTTTAACTGAAAGCGAACTCGTAAACGCAGTACGAGATGGGGCATGGATGCGTTATACGCTAAACAAGGAAAAAACAAATGGTGTCATCGATTTCTTTACAAGCATAACTTGCGAGAAGGATGATTGCGTATGCAAACAATGTAAAAATAAAAAATCAGATAATCAATGTTGTTAGGGAGATAATTATGATGGATGGCAAAGATGAATTAAGAGAACAAATACAAAGGACTTATGCAAAAATTGCGGTAAGCGGTTCTGCAGGAGGATGCTGTAGCGGAGGTTGCAGTTGTAATGGATCTCCCATGGATGTCAGTGAATCATCTATTAAAATTGGATATACAGAAGAAGACCTTTTAAGTGTACCTTCAGAAGCCAACATGGGATTAGGATGTGGAAATCCTACCGCTATAGCTGACATTCAAGAAGGTGAAACGGTTCTTGACCTTGGAAGTGGGGGCGGTTTTGATTGCTTTCTTGCTAGAAGACGGGTTGGAGAATCGGGGTATGTTATAGGGGTTGATATGACTCCCGAAATGATTAAATTGGCAAGACAAAATGCTAAAAAAAGTGGATTTACTAACTTGGATTTCAGACTTGGTGAAATTGAGCATTTACCTGTAGCTGATGAGTCGATTGATGTTATCATATCCAATTGTGTAATTAATTTATCTCTGGATAAGGAACAGGTATTTAAAGAAGCGTATAGAGTATTAAAGTCCGGAGGAAGACTTTCAATATCGGATGTGGTTGCTACTGCGGAATTACCTAATCAAATAAAACAGGACTTATCGATGTTGGCAGGTTGTATTGCTGGAGCAGAATATGTAGAAAACATTAGGGCTATGATGCAAAATGCGGGCTTTAAGGATATTAATTTTACACCGAAAGATAACAGTAGGGAAATTTTGATGTCATGGGTTCCGGATAGAAATGTTGGGGACTATGTTGCTTCGTATATTATTGAAGCAATCAGATAAGAAAAAAATTATTATAAGAGCTAATGTAAAGTTTTTATATGATTATATGCTTATATACCAATTGGACTATTAAATGGTGTAACGAAATTGTTTTTAATGAATATTATATGAACGTATGAGTATATAAGAATGAAGCTGGAGGTGAAAAAAATGGTTGATATATTTAAGGCTTTGTCAGAAGAAAGTAGACTTCGTATACTTGCACTTCTTATTTACGATGAAATGTGTGTGTGTGAGATTGAGGAATGCCTAAAAATGACACAATCAAATGTTTCACGACATCTAACAGCTCTAAAAAAATGTGGAATACTTGACAGCTACAAACAGGCTCAGTGGTCTTACTACAAAATAAGTGATAAATTCAAGGACGAAAATGAGAATTTATGGCTGTACCTTATGCAGAAATTAAAAGAACGTCCAAGCTACCAAATGGAATTTGAAGAATGTCAGAATTGCAAACGATTAAATTTATGCAATAATAAAAATCCATAATAGCCAGTTGAATAGAAAAATCAAATATGGAGGTTTAAAACTCCAATTAGTAAAAAAATATTTTAATAGCCAGTATTGGCATTAAGGAGAAATGATTATGAGCAATGAAAAAACACAAGGTATTAGTTTTTTTGAGAAGTATCTTACGGTTTGGGTATTACTATGTATGGCTGCAGGAATTTTAATTGGCAGATTTTTGCCAGGGGTTCGCTCAGTTTTAGAAAGTATGCAAATAGCCGACCAGAACATCCCTCTTGCGATCCTTATGTGGATTATGATTTATCCAATGATGTTAAAAATTGATTTTAAATCAATAAAAAATGTTGGAAAACACCCCTCAGGAATTGTGATTTCTAGCTTTGCTAGTTGGGCAATCAAACCATTTCTGATGTTTGGATTGGCTACATTATTTTTACAAGTTATCTTTAGCTCTTTAATACCAGCAGGTATTGCTAGTGACTTCGTGGTTGGAGCTGTTTTATTGGGTACAGCACCTTGCACTGCTATGGTATTTGTTTGGAGTACCCTCACTAAAGGTAATCCTGCACAGACACTAGTTCAGGTAACGGTTAATGATTTACTTATTTTAGTGTTATTTATCCCAATTGTTCAAATATTACTTGGTATTAGTAATGTAACACTTCCTTTAGATATCCTTGTAATGTCAATTGTTTTATTTGTAGTTGTGCCATTGGTAGCTGGTTTTCTATCACGTGTCCTTATCATTAAAAATAAGGGAGAAGAATATTTTAACAATAAGTTCCTTACTAAATTTGATGGTGCAACAACGATAGGTCTGTTGTTGACTCTTATAATTATTTTTGTTTTTCAAGGTGATATCATTGTTGAGCATCCACTTTATGTGGCTTTAATCGCTGTTCCCTTAGTTCTACAAAATATTATTTCTTTTACATTAACTTACTTAGTGAGTAAAGTGGCTAAGTTACCTAGTGATATTGCAGCACCAGCTTCTCTCATTGCAGCTTCTGACTTTTTCGAGTTATCTGTGGCAGTTGCGGTTGCACTTTTTGGAGCAGATTCACCAGTAGTTCTTGCATGTACAGTAGGTGTACTTACAGAGGTACCTGTAATGTTATTACTAGTCAAAATAGTTAATAAGACAAAACATTGGTTCCCAGCACCAGTTTCGAATAACTTATAAATGTACTGGAAACTGTCAGATATCCGGAAAAAATGGATGCAGTCTGTTCATTCCTTTGCTCCTCTATGGGAAGAGAGCGGTTA
>ENA-UOOR01003967-UOOR01003967.1-fermentation-metagenome-genome-assembly--contig:-NODE-3967-length-12258-cov-97.779480_pt1 | contig 12258 bp, 8 predicted proteins | sample MGYA00245780_ERZ724029 | MGnify/ENA primary metagenome ERZ724029 (study PRJEB28704, sample SAMN03018315) | fermentation metagenome | biome: anthropogenic terrestrial biome; feature: soil; material... | reverse complement strand
GGAGTCAGGTCAATTCCGGAAATAAGCATCTGCTCCATCTGGTACCAGGTCTCCCACATTTCACGGCCGTAAATCCCTTTCAGTGTAAGCGCCTTAAAGATGATCTCGTTCCAGTCGACCGTGGTGTTGTTGGGTAAAATTCCGAGCAACGATATTTTTGAACCGTTGTACATGTTGTCGATCATTTCCCGGAATGCAGCGGGGGAGCCGGACATTTCCAACCCTACGTCAAAGCCACGCATTCCCAGTTTTTCAACCGCTTGCCGGATGCTCTCTCCTTTCGAAGGGTTAACGGTTAGCGTAGCTCCCATTTTCCGGGCTATCTCCAGCCTGTAATCACTCAGGTCGCTGACCACAACGTACCGGGCACCTGCAAAGCGGCATATGGCGGTTGCCATGCTCCCGATAAGCCCGGCACCGGTGATGAGCACATCTTCCCCGATAAGCGGGAACGATAAGGCTGTATGCGTGGCATTTCCGAAGGGATCCATAATGGAGGCGATCTCATCGGGAATACGGGGGTCCAGCTTAACGACGTTCTCTGCCGGGAGCGACAAATATTCGGCAAAGGCCCCGTCGCGGTTCACACCCACACCGAGGGTGTTTTCACAAACGTGTAGCTTCCCGCGGCGGCAGTTGCGGCAGTGTCCGCAAGCGATATGTCCTTCCCCGGTAACCCGGTCGCCGGTTTTCAGGTTTTTTACTCCGCTTCCCATATCCACAATTTCTCCCACGTATTCGTGTCCGATGGTCATGGGGGGTTTGATGGTCTTTTGCGCCCAATCGTCCCATTTATAAATGTGCAGATCGGTTCCGCAGATAGAGGTTTTTATGATTTTAATGAGGACATCGTTCACTCCGATCTCGGGAACGGGTATCTCTTGCATCCATATTCCCTTTTCGGGACGCAGTTTAACTAAGGCTTTCATAATGAGTGTGGGTTATAAGTTGTGGGTTATTTAATAACGGCAAGTTTTTTTCCGACTTTAATAAACGCAGCAATGGCTTTGTCCAGGTGTTCACGTTTGTGTCCGGCGGATAGCTGAACACGGATACGTGCCTCCCCTTTCGGAACGACGGGATAATAGAATCCGGTAACGTAGATGCCTTCATCGAGCAGGGTTGATGCAAATTCCTGTGACAGCTTGGCGTCGTAGAGCATTACGGCACAAATAGCCGACTGGGTAGGTTTGATGTCGAAATTGGCTTCTTTCATTTTGGCTACGAAATAATCGACATTCTCGTGCAGCTTGTCTTGCAACTCATTCGATTCCTGAAGCAATTCAAACGCCTTGATTCCGGCAGCTGCCACCAACGGAGGAATGGAGTTGGAGAAAAGGTAGGGGCGTGAACGCTGACGAAGCATGTCGATGATCTCCTTGCGTCCGGTAGTAAAACCGCCTATGGCACCACCAAATGCTTTTCCGAGCGTTCCGGTAATGATTTCCGCCTTCCCCAGGCAGTTGTATTGTTCAGTAACGCCGCGTCCGGTTTTTCCGACGACTCCTGCCGAATGGCTTTCATCGATCATCACCAGGGCATCGTACTTCTCGGCCAATTCCATGATTTTATCGATGGGAGCCACATTTCCATCCATGGAGAACACACCGTCCGTTGCGATGATGCGAAAGCGTTGCGCTTGTGCTTCCTGCAGTTTGGCTTCCAAATCGGCCATGTCGGCGTTGGCGTAGCGATAACGTTTGGCTTTGCACAGGCGCACTCCGTCGATGATGGAGGCGTGGTTGAGTGCGTCTGAAACAATAGCATCTTCCTCGGTAAACAGGGGTTCGAACAACCCGCCGTTGGCGTCGAAGCAGGCTGCGTATAGAATGGTATCTTCCGTTTTGAAAAATTTGCTGATCGTAGCTTCCAGCTCTTTGTGAAGGTCTTGCGTCCCGCAAATGAAACGTACGGATGACATTCCGTACCCGCGCTCATCGAGGGCTTTTTTGGCTGCTTCGATCAGGTGGGCGTTGTCTGACAATCCGAGGTAGTTGTTGGCACAAAAGTTCAATACTTCCTGTCCCGATTTTACTTTGATCTCCGCCTTTTGAGGCGTAACGATAATCCGTTCATTTTTGTAAAGTCCTGCTTCTTGGATAGCGGCTAATTCGCTTTGCAGGTGTTGTTGCATTTTTTCGTACATAGTGTTGTTAAGTTATAAGTTGTGAGAGCCTGGGCTTTTTTACTCCTCAATCAGCGATTGCGGCAAGCTTTTCTTTGCTTTAACTCCCAAATCTTTTAGTTTCTGAGTCTGTAAGACCAAATTGTCGTTTCCGGTAGAAAGCTGTTTGTAGGCATCGTTGTACGCGTTCTGAGCCTGGTCCAGGTTTTTCCCGATTTTTTCGAGGTTATTGATAAACCCCACAAACTTATCGTAGAGTTTTGCCCCGCGTTCGGCAATCTCTATCGCATTTCGGTTCTGATATTCACGCTTCCAGAGGTCAACGATGAGCTTTAACGCTGCAATCAGGTTTGTAGGGCTGATGAGCAGGATTTTTTTGTCGTATGCGTATTGCCAGATATCCGGGTCGTGTTGTAAGGCAAGCATGTATGCCGGTTCGTTTGGGACGAACATCATCACGAAATCGAGCGTAACGGCGTAATCCTGATAGCTTTTCCGGCTCAGCTCATCAATGTGCTTCCTTACCGAACGCAGGTGTTCCCCGATGCATTTTTTTTGTTCGTCGACTTCGTCGGTTTGTGTGTAACGAACATACGCCGACAGCGATACCTTGGAGTCGATAATTACCTTGCGGTCGTCGGGGTAGGAGATGATCACATCGGGTTGCATTTTGCTTCCGTCCTCGTTAACGAGGTAGGCACCGTCGACGTCTTTCAGGAACTCCTGGACAAAGTATTCCCTGTCGCGCACCAATCCCGATTTCTCGAGGATGTTCTCCAGGATCATTTGTCCCCAATCGCCTTGTGTTTTGGAGCTTCCTTTCAAGGCATTGGTCAGGTTCACGGCATCCTCGCTGAGTTTTGTATTGAGCTCCTTCAGCTTTTTTACTTCTTCGCCCAGTGAAAACCTCTCTTTGGCTTCGGTAATGTAGACCTCTTCCACTTTTTTCCGGAACGAGTCGATATTTTCACCTAACGGCTTCAGGATGATGTCTAAGTTCTCCTGATTGATCTTGGTGAACTTGTGCGTTTTTTCGTCCAGGATTTTTTCCGCGATATTTTCAAACTCCAGGTTGAATTGCTTTCGCAGGCTTTCCATTTCGGCCTTTTGCGTTTCCAATTTCTCTTTCAGGGCGTTGAAGTCGGCTGTTGAGGCGGCAAGCAACCTGTTGGTTTCGTTAAACTCATCGGTCATCGATTTTAATTCCAGCTTGTAAGTGCCGATTTCTTCCAACTGCTTTTGTACGGTGTCGTGGGCTACATTGAGCTGGGCAGTAGTGCCGGAGAGGTTACGTTCAAGGGCCTGAACTTCGTCCCGGGACTGTTCTGTCTTTTCCCGGTATGCCGCAATCTCCGTTCTTAATTCCGCCTCATCTTCCTGCATGGACTTCAGTTTCTCCTGCGCTACAATGAGGTCGGTATGTAGAGAGACATTCTTCTCATTCACGGCTTCAAGTTCTTGTTTTGATACCGTTTTCAACCTGACAAGGAGGGTTGCCATGATCCAGGCAATAATTCCTCCGGCCACAAAACCTATGAGAAGACCGGTTATTTCCATTTTTTTGCTTTTACGGTTACAATCCGGAATTTTTCAGGATATGTCCCATCTTTTTCTTCTTGGTTTCCATGTAGAAATGGTTGTACTCGTTGGGCGTAATTTCGATAGGCACATTTTCCACCACTTCCAGTCCGTAAGATTCCAGTCCGATACGTTTCACGGGATTGTTGGTCATTAACCGCATTTTTGTGACGCCCAGGCTTTGCAGGATTTGTGCACCCACGCCGTAATCGCGCTCGTCGGCCTTATAGCCTAAATGGAGGTTGGCATCAACCGTATCCATTCCCTTTTCCTGTAATTTGTAGGCCGAAGCCTTTGCCATAAGTCCGATTCCACGTCCTTCCTGATTGAGATAAACCAACACGCCTTTTCCTTCTTTTTCGATCATCTGCATGGCTTTATGCAGTTGTTCTCCGCATTCGCATCGCATGGAGCCGAAAATATCGCCGGTTATACACGACGAGTGAACGCGCACCAAAATGGGCTCGTCTTTGTGCCATTCTCCTTTTATCAGTGCTACGTGATCCAATCCGTTGGACTTCTGGCGAAAAGGAACCATATGGAAATCGCCGTACTGGGTGGGTAAATGTACCTCTTCCCCGCGGTTTACGAGCGACTCTGTCCTCAGGCGATACTTGATGAGATCGGCAACTGAAATAATCTTCAGGTTAAATTCCTTTGCCATTTTCATCAGTTCGGGCATGCGTGCCATTTCCCCGTCTTCCTTTTTTATCTCTGCCAGCGCTCCGGCAGGGTACAATCCGGCCAAACGGGCCAGGTCAATAGTAGCTTCCGTGTGTCCTGCACGGCGAATAACGCCTTTGCTCATGGCTCGTAACGGGAAAATGTGTCCCGGCCGGCCAAAATCTTCGGGCTTGGTTTCTTCACGTGCCAGCGCCAGTATGGTTTGTGCCCGGTCGTAGGCCGAGATGCCGGTCGTGCAGCCGTGAGTGAGTAAATCTATAGAGACGGTAAACGGTGTGGAGTGGATGGAGGTGTTGTGGGTGACCATCATGGGCAACTCCAATTCTTCGGCACGTTCTTTGGTGATGGGTGTACAGATAAGTCCCCGGGCGTGCGTCTCCATAAAGTTGACTTTTTCCGGCGTGATACACTCGGCAGCAATGATCAGATCGCCTTCATTTTCGCGGTCTTCGTCGTCGACCACGATTATGAAGTTTCCTTTTTTTATTTCTTCGATAGCTTCTTCTATCGTGTTTAGCGTAAATTCTTTCATTTTGTATTGTTTATACAGCTACTTTACGTTGCTGGTTGTTCATTATCTCATTTAATTCGTTGTTTAACGTTAATACGGCGTTTAAGTCCCTGTTGATTCGCTTTTCAAAAGGCAGTGAAAGCAGTTTCATTATAACCCCGAGAGGGAAAATATACATGCACAGTTTGGCAAGTGTGGATCCCGTATTAAAGGGGCGTACATATTTTATCAAAACCGGGTATTCCTTTGCTTTCTCAATAACCATCGGCTTACGTGAGTTGGATAGCTGATTGAGCATATTCTCCATCTTGTTTTTTATCGAGGTCAAGGAATGGTCGTAACCGCTGTCTGTCCAATACGTTTTGTATCCGAGGGTGCCATATTTTTGCAGGTGGGCGGCCACCTCATCGGTCAGCTCACGTGACGATTGATAAACCTCGGCGTAGTTGGGTTCTTCAATAACGACCTCTTTTATCGTATAATTTCTTTTCTCGCGGATAAAGAAAAGTTTCTTGAAGAAGCTTGTATAGGTATCGGTACTCATAATTACCGAGTCTGTCATGGCCTTGTACGTCAGGAAAATGCCCAACGGCAGCAGAATCATCGAGCTGAACCACATGCCGATCCAATGATCCCAAACCCCGTCGCGGGCCATTTTGTAACCTACATTGTCTAGGATATAGTAGATAATAAACAAAATAACCGATATGACAATGGGTGTTCCCAGGCCACCTTTGCGTACGATGGAGCCCAGTGGGGCACCGATGAAAAAGAATACGAGACAGGCAAAGGGGATGGTGAATTTTCGGTGCCACTCGATCCATTGCCGGTTTATATTTCGTTGTGTGGTTGTTTTGGACATCGACCGGAAAAGATAATCGTTCCCGTTATTGTCGGCTTTTGAGTAGGCGTTTTGCAGGATGGCCGTCTGGGTTTGTATGTCTTTTGAAGCGAAAATAGAATCCATATCGGGTTTCATGGATGCGGTTGCGTGCTCAACGATGGAGTCCCTTTTCTCTTGCGGATAGCTGTTCCGGAAAGAAAGATAGGTATATTGTTTCATTATCTTCCGGTCGGAAATGTTTACGCTGTCGATGAATTGCTCCAAAGAGTCGATCGAAACCCTTAGCTGTGCGATATTTTTGGAAACGTAATTGCTCGATTCGCTCTCCTGTAAAACACTTTCTTCCATTCGGTTGAAGTTGTCATCATAGGGTATAGTCATCGTTTTTGTAACAAAACTCTCGCGGGCATAGGGGATAAACTCCGAAGAAAAATTCATATTTTCCGTTCCCTGGGTAAAGTTTTGAAACTGTTGCCCGCTATGCATCGTAAAGACAAGCGATAATTTATCTTCCGAGGTCCGCATCTCGGCCGAATCACAGATAATGACAGCCATATTCTGGAACCCGCTGCTGACGTCGTAAATGGAAACGCCATACAGCATTCCGGTTTTCCGGTTTTTCTTGTCCACGTACAAATTGTAACCTTCTATCTCCTTGTAAAAAACACCTTCGGGAACATCCAGTTCAGGTGATTTCTGCCGGATGGAGATCAGGAGTGAATAAAACTTGGGCTGGATTTTCGGCATGGCGTTGTTTTGAAAAAAAAAGGTGCCTATGCAGATTAAGACAATCAGGGCAATGAGCGGAACCATCGCCTTGATGAGAGAGATCCCCGCCGATTTTATGGCCAGCAGCTCCAGGTTTTCACCCAGGTTCCCAAACATCATCAGCGAAGCCAGCAATATGGATAAAGGCAGTGCCAAAGGTATCAACTGAAGCGCTGCGTATAAAAACATTTCACCTATTACGTTCAACCCGAGCCCTTTACCTACCATGTCCTCAACGTATTTCCATAAGAACTGCATCAACACCAAAAAAAGGCATATGGCAAACGTCATCAGAAACAGCGGGATATAGGTTTTTAACAAATAGCCGTAAAGTTTTTTTATATGGAAATCCCTTCTCATCTGTTAAAAGAAGCCCTTTTTAAATTCGATACAAAGATAATAAATTCCTGTGGAGAAAAGTGTTTTGAGGTTTAAGAAAACAAAAAGAACAACCGGCTTGTTTTCGGTTGTTCTTTTTGTTTATATAGCGAGGGATAGCTACTACACACCCAGCCTTCTTTTCATTTTATCGATCTGTGTTTCCCACAAGGTAATGGCATCGCCTTTTTCGTCGGGTTCTGCGAAATCGGTGATTTGTAAAGCAATTTCATTGGATAATTCCAGTTTATGAAGCTGGAACTCAAAATATATATTTTCTTCCTCCTCGTCCAACCACCGGAAACGAATACTTTGCTGGGGTTTCGAACCTAAGATCTCTGCCTGATTATCCGACTTTCCCCAAAAAAATGTGTAAACATTTTCTTCCTCGTTCATCGTAACTTCATCGGCAAACCATTCCGATAATCCGTCAACCTGGCTGATCATTCTCCACAAACTCGCTTGTGTGGCACTCCCCATCACAAACTCAATATGAAACTTCTCTTTAAGCATAACTGCTCACAATAAATTGCGCTCAATATACAACTTTTTTTCCATATAACGGCATTTCACAACAGTTTTTTGGCCGTTGTATAAAAATAGATGAGCAGAATTGGCTTGTTTTTAAGAGAATATTTCTTCGAGAAATTTTATGAATCGTTTCCAAGATTGCTTATCAGCTTCCAGGCGATATGCCGGAGTCCCGAACACCGTAAAACCGTGCGGGGCATTTCCGTATGAGGTTATTTCGTGGGGGATTTTTGCCGCTTCCAACTCTTTGGCAAGAGCGGCAAAATCATCCATCGTGATGGCGGTATCGGCTGTTCCGTGAAAAATGATGATCTTCCCCCTGGTTTTTGAGTAATCTTGCCCTTCGGGGGTTCCCAGGCCACCGTGGAAGGTTGCAAAACCTTTCAACGCTGTTTCCGAGCGGGCTAGCTCCAGGGCGGCTGCACCCCCGAAACAATAACCCATCGCCGCCACTTTTTCCGTTTCAGCGCCCTGTTGTCTTGCAGCATGCAAAGCACCCGTCATCAGGCGGCGCAGTTTACTGCGGTCTTTATACAATTCTCCCGTGTGTTGGGCTTTCTCTTTGTTCTCGGTGGGACGGATCCCTTTGCCAAAAAGATCGGCTGCAAATACCTGATAGCCTTCTTCGGCCAACATGTTGGCACGTTTTACTTCGTAATCGGTCAGCCCGTCCCAGTCGTGAAGAATCAGTACCAGTGCGGCGTTTCCCGGATTTCCCGTCGATGGCCTGATGTAATAGCCTTCATAAGGCTCATTGTCCACCTCATAGGTTACAAATTTGCCTTGTGCCAGTGAGATGGAAAAAGAGAAAACGGCGGCGATCAGAAAGAAATGTTTTGTTGTCATAATGCTGTAATTTTTATGTTTACGCTTATAACACAAAATATTTACAAATTGTTGTCTCTATTCGCAATAAGGATGAGGCACGTTTGTTTCATATCAAAGCATATTTCGCATTTCTCCGGCGAATTCCTTTACCAGTTCCAACGCAGCCAGTTCATTTGATTGAGATGCATTAAGGTTAAGACCGGTTTGTTCTTTCACCTGATCGTTCTGTATCGTTTGAATTTGGGAAAGCAACCTCAGTACCTGAGGCATCTCCCCCATTTTTTTGTTCATCATTTGTTTCTTGAGTGGCGCGATAGCCTGGCAGTAGTTGTCATTACAACGTTGTTCGTTCTTGGTGATATACTCATCAATAACATCCTGGTTGATGCATGCTTCACCTCTGTATTGGGGTTCCGGGGCATTTTTCAATACCATTTCCAAACACAGGTCGAGATCGGTTTTAGCCTGCTTTTCTTTCTTTTCATATTCAGCCTGCATGTTCACCCACCCCTCTTTATACGTCGACAGTCTGTCCTGAAGGTCTTGTAATTTGATGTTGTACTGCTTCCTGGCAGATGATTGCGAATGTTTTCCCCTGTTGGAAGCGACATACTTCTCACCCCACTCTTGAAGTTCCTCTTCACTCATGTTTTCAATTTTTTTCAGATCCATCGAAGAGATTCCGTGATCTTTCATGAGTTTTTGTTGTGCCAGTTGTTCGCCGGCAGCTTCGCCACCTGATACCGTACTTAAGAGCTGATTTTGGTCGGCAGGCGGCTGTTGTTTGTGTATCCGCTCAATATCCAATTCGATCGCTTCGATGACCCTGTCAATCTGCTGGTAAAAGGTGTTTTTATTTGTTTCGGTTACCGCACAACCATTGTCTGGAAACTTTGGAAGGTTGGAGAGATAGTTTTGAGCGAGTTGCTGCGCTGAGACAAGTTGAGAAAAAATCCACAGAATTATAACTACATTATTTTTCATTGCCTATTGATTTAACATCCATTTTTTATTGAAAGACTTATTGTGGCAAGACTGGTTATTGCTTATTCCGGCAGCAAATCAGAAATGCCCGGTGGCGTAAAATTAGCGGACGCATCCACCGAAGGGCCTCCTTCCAGGGCAAAACGGCCGTTAATCTCTCCTTCTGCCAGTCCGCCCACACCGGCTTTGACCGAGCTGGTGAAAGCCACATCCTTTACGGCATCACCCTGTCCGATGGTGACCTCTACTCCCATGGTAGCTTCCGCCGTGAGATTGCCGTTGCCGTATTCTCCTTTCACGCCCACTCCTCCCCAGATGGTGGTCTCGTGTTTGTTAAAATCGCGCTTTACAGACCATAGTAAACCTTCTCCACCCGATAACTTCACGTGGTCGCAGCTGAGCTCAAACGATAAAGGCCCAATGCCACCCCCGATACCGTTTTCACCCAACGGGCAATCTTTCTTCTTTTTTGAGGGCAGCTCAGGGTCAGGCGCCTCTCCCGGCGGTTCCGGCGGTTCGGGCTCCACGCAAATCATTTGATTGAGCTGATCGGCATAACCCGGCAATCCTGAAGCAAAGCCGGCAGCTATCTCCAGATGGATCACCGTCATCATTTCCCGGTAAAGGTTGTAATACTCATTGAGACTGGGGGCATACATCCGTTCAATGATGGGATTGGTAAAAGCATAGTAGTCGGGGATCGCCTCTTTCAAAGCATTGGAAACCAGTGTGTAGTTTTTGCATCCGGCTGAAAAGGAAGATTCCAGGTCCCGTTTTTGTTCCTTACAGATGCGAAACATGACCTGGTCCAGCTGGTATTGTACCTGCCTGATTTCCGCTCCCACCTTTTTCTGGCAATACTCATTATCTCCACACGCCTCAAGCTTCTTGAGGAGTGCAGTCAGCTCTTCCTGAAGACGTAGCGATTGTTCCATCAGTTGTGTGATTGTGGGCATATGCTGTTCCAGCAGGTTCGAATTGTTTTCCATGATCTTTGCACCCTGATTCAGTGCTTGTCCGTAGTTGCTGTTTTCACCAAACAACAATTCCGTGATATCGGAAAACAGCATGATCTCCTTTGAGAAATCACGGGTGAAAACCATTGCATTGTCCGGATCTTTCGATGCACGCAGCTGCTGTTTTCTGATCCGCTCCGACACCGACAGCAGGTCGGAGGTCAGCTGTCTTTTCCGGGCATCTAGGCCGGAAAGGTATCTCTTGATTGGTTGCTCTTGTCCCGCCATTCTTCCGATATCCTCATACACGGGCAGGTCGGGTACCTCCACTCCTTCTGTATCGCCTTTCTCATCCGTCAGCGGCCGGGGCTGGCTCCCCTGGCTCTGTGAAGGCGACTTTGCCGCCTGTGCTTGTTTCATGGCGCCGAAACCTACTGCCGAATACCTTTGGCCCAAAGCCTTCCGCAGGTATTGTTCCGCTTTCAGGGGATTGTTTTCGCACTGGGCAATCAACCCCAGGCCCAAGTAAGGCGAACTCATTTTTGGTGCTGTTCTCAACGCTTTTTCAAACATCAGGGTGGCATTCGTGTTGTCGCCAGCTTCCCGGTAAGCCCAACCCAGATTACAGAGGATAAGGCCGATATCCGGTTTTAACCGATCGGCATATTGCAACACCCGGATGGCTTTGGAATATTCACCCATGTCTTTGAGTGCCACGCCCAGGTTGTTGGCCGTAAGCACATCATCCGGCGTTTGGGTGGCACTCCAGGCAATGGCATAAACCGATGCCGATCCTGCCCCTGTCATCACAAAGGCCGCTCCCATATCTGCTCCGTCTGTCTTTTTGGAAGAGCGCTCCAGCATAAGCCTCAGCTTTTGTAAATCACCCGTCTTCGGCCCATACGCCGCCATCAGCGATTGAGCAAACTCCACATACGTATCACGCGTCAGTGAAGGCAGGAGGGAGAGCTCAGCCTTTTCGGGACATGGGTTGTGCTTATTCGTAGTAGCCTGTACCTGTAGCTTGCCTTTATCCGTTTGCCTGTCCAGCGCATTGGCTTGCTTCTCCATCGATTCTCCCCACTGCTCCAGCCGGGCACTTTCCTGTTCGGTGAGTTCCTTTCCGGATTTTGCTTTTTCCAGAATCCGGCTTATATCCCTGGGTATTTGCATCTGTGCACAAGCAACAAATGCGAACGTTAACGCCGTAAGTAAAAGTAATAATTGCTTCATAAATGAGACGGTATTACTCCTCGTCGGTGAACTGGATGTCTCGGGGTACTTCAAATTTTTCCTGCGGAGGAGCCACCTCTTCAACCGATGTTACCCGGGAGGAAGTTTGTATGCCCATTGCTTCACCCTCCATGCTCATCATGACATTCCCCCACATCACATAATCCATTTGGGTTCCTTTATCGCTCTTCATGCTCATCTTTCGGCATTTGTATCCGAGGAATTCGACTTCTCCCAGGTCTTCCAGGTTCATCTTTCCCAACAGTTCATCCGACAATGATTCCACATCTACTCCCAGGGGGTTGATTGCCCTTGCCAGGGTATAATGCTCACCTGTCTTCTTGTCCAGGTCTATCTTCCAGTGGTCATCCCCTTTTATGATCTCCAAGGTACGTGTGGAGTAGTCCTCTCCCATGACTTCCATCGGCACTGTTGTTTCAATGGCTTCCCATTCGCCCCACTTGTCAAAATAGGTAACAATGCTCATCTCCATGCCCATGGCTTCAGAGGTAGAGCGAATGATTCCTTGTTCAAGGGGATATCTTTTTTTCCCGGCCTCAGCTTGGAGTTCTTTTGCCGAAAATTCCTGTCCCCGGGATTCTCTTTCTTTCTTCTCACCGGAACAACTGCCCAAAAACAGGGCCACCAACAAAAAGAATACAAGTTTTTTCATGATTATTCCGTTTTTTAGTTTGCTTTTATCACACTTGTTGATTTATGAATTCTCAGTAATTTGTTTCTCTAATAAAAGTGATCGCCGTCGTATCCGGTAGCGATAATCTCACTGTTTGACTATCCTGCTTTTCAGCGATCTGTATGTCATGTTGCCCCCGGCCAG
>ENA-UOOR01003966-UOOR01003966.1-fermentation-metagenome-genome-assembly--contig:-NODE-3966-length-12266-cov-11.511915_pt1 | contig 12266 bp, 10 predicted proteins | sample MGYA00245780_ERZ724029 | MGnify/ENA primary metagenome ERZ724029 (study PRJEB28704, sample SAMN03018315) | fermentation metagenome | biome: anthropogenic terrestrial biome; feature: soil... | reverse complement strand
TGTCCCGCTGAAGTACACTTCCCATCTTTAATCTCACGCCGTATTGTCCGTTCGGACATCCCCAGCAGCTTCGCTATCTTCCCCTTTTTCTGCCTTGCTTTCAACAGCCCTTCGATTTGATACCGCTTTTCTTCGTCTATTTGTTCCCAATGTCTCGCTTTTGTGCTATGATTGCCTCGTCCCATCTTCTCGACTCCCTCTGCTTTTGGTCTCGCAACCTAAGCATACCAGAGCCTTTGAGGATGGGTTCCCTTTTCGGCCATTTTATTTTACAACTTACCCATAGGGCGGAGGCGTTTTTTACGGCCGCTTTCCCGCTTGTTTTGAGAAGGAAACGGGAGTAAAATAGTCGTTAAAGAAAAAGCCGGTTTCTTTCGGCAACCGATGGAACAGAGGAGGATTCTCATGAGAAAGAACTTTGGAGCGAAGCCCATCACCTACCCGCAGCCCGTGTTCGTCATCGCCGCGTATGGGGAGGACGGCGTCCCCGACGCCATGGAGGCGGCCTGGGCCGGCATCAGCGACGACAAAGAAATCTCCGCGTGCATCAGTGCCGGGCACAGGACGACGAAGAACATCCTCGCCAGCGGCGCGTTTACCGTCAGCATGGCGGACGCGGCGCACGTGACGCAGTGCGACTACCTTGGAATCGTTTCGGCGAACACGGTGCCGGATAAATTTGCGAGGGCCGGCTTTCACGCCACAAAGAGCAGATTGGTGAACGCGCCGCTCATCGACGAGCTGCCGGTGGCGGTCGAGTGCAGGCTCGTCAGCTACGACAGGGAATCCTGCCGCCTGGTGGGCGAAATCGTCAACGTCTGCGCGGACGAGAGCGTGCTGAACGCGCAGGGGAAGATCGACCCGGCGAAGCTGCGCCCCGTCTCCCTCGACCCGATGAACAACGCGTACCTGGTCGTCGGGGAAAAAGTGGGCAATGCGTATGAAGACGGCAAAAAGCTGAAATAGCCGCCGCGGGCAGCTTTCGATTGGAAGCCGGACAAGAAACGGCCCGCCGTTCATCGGAGCGGCGGGCTGTCTTTCTGCTTTCGGCCGGCTTACGAAACCGCCGCTTTCTGCTCTTCCACCAGGCGGCGGTGGTCCGCCTGGATGGAGGCGAGAAGCTTCGGGTCCTCCAGCAGGTCGAGGGCCGTGTAGGCCAGCGCTTTCGCCCCCAGCAGGATGGCGGCAAGCCCTTTCTCGGAGCGGGCGGCCTCCTTCATCTCCTCGCTGTGGGCGGCGACCGGCCTGTCGGTGATGCTGATTTTGGGCTGAATCACGGGAATGACCTGCGAGACGTTGCCGACGTCGCTGGAGCCTTTCGGAACGGTGCCCTCCGGCGGCGCCACGGTTTCGCCGAGCAGGGCAAGGTTCTTTGCGTACACGGCGTCGAACGAAGGGGTCGGGATCATGTTCTCCACACGGTTCTGGTACGGCTGCATGCGGCCCTTTGCGCCTGTCGCCAGGGCCGCCCCTTTCACGATGCTTTCCACTTTGCGGTAGACTTCGTCCAAAACCGGCGCCGTGGCCGCGCGCAGGTAAAATTTGGCCTTCGCGTAATCCGGCACGGTGTTGGGCACGCTGCCGCCGTCCGTGATGATGCCGTGGATTTTGACGTCGGAGGGCAGGTGCTGCCGCAGCGCGTTGATGGAATTGAACACCTCGATCACCGCGTTCAGGGCGTTGATTCCCTGTTCGGGCGCCGCCGCCGCGTGCGCGGATTTGCCCCAGAATTCGACGTCGACCGGCGCGCAGCCGAGCGATTTGCCGGAGAGCAGGTGCTTATCCGCGCCGGGATGCACGCACAGCGCCGCGTCCACGTCCCGGAAAAAAACCTTCCCGAACGAAACTGCCCTTCGCGCTGCCGTTTTCTCCGCCTTCCTCGCCGGGCGTGCCGTACACCCGCACTTCCCCGCCCGTCTCGTCGAGGACCTGCTTCAGCGCCGCGGCGGCCAGGGCGGAGGTGGCGCCGAAGATGTTGTGCCCGCAGCCGTGGCCGAGCCCCGGCAGCGCGTCGTACTCTGCAAGAAAGACGAGCACGGGGCCGGGCTTTTTCGCGCGGTAAGAGGCCGTGAAGCCCGTGCGGTGCCCGGCCACGCCCACCTTGACCTGGAACCCTTCGCGCCCGAGCTGGTCCGAAAGCCTTTTGCAGGCAAAGAACTCATGGTTGCTCACTTCCGGATGCGCGTGGATGTCCAGCGCGATTTTTTTATAGACGTCCCCCGAACTTTCTACAAAATCTGCGATTGTTTCCCGTCTGCTCATAAAAAATCCTCCTGTTAGAAATTTCCCGCTTCGTCGCAGCGAACAAAATGGCCCGGCATCGCTTCCCGCAGCCGGCACGATTCCCCGCGGTCCGGCCCCGGAATGTAGGGGATGCGGCGCCGGACACGCTCGGAGACCGGGTCGGGCCGGGGAATCGCGGAAATCAGGCTTTTGGTGTACGGGTGAAGCGGCCTTTCGTACACTTCGTCCGCCGGCCCGGTTTCCACCAGCCTTCCCCGGTACATCACCCCGATGCGGTCGGAGATGTATTTCACCATTGACAGATCGTGGGCGATAAAAAGGTAGGTGAGGTTTTTCTTTTCCTGCAATTCTTTCAGCAGGTTCACCACCTGCGCCTGGATGGAGACGTCCAGCGCGGAAATCGGCTCGTCGCATACGACGAACTTCGGATTCACCGCCAGCGCGCGCGCAATGCCGATGCGCTGGCGCTGCCCGCCGGAAAATTCGTGCGGGTACCGCGACGCGAAGCTGCGGTTCAGGCCCACTGTCCCCAGCAGCTCCTCCACGCGTTCGTCCCGTTCCTGCCGGGTGGCCGCAAGGCGGTGCGCGTCGATTCCCTCCGCGACGATGTCCCGCACTTTTTTGCGCGGGTCCAGGGAAGCGTACGGGTCCTGAAAAATCATCTGCACTTCCCGCCGGAAGCGCATCAGCTCTTCTTTGCGGCGGATGCGTGTGACGTCCCGTCCGTTGTACCGGACGGCGCCGGCGGTGATGTCCAGCAGCTTGACGATCATGCGGCCCGTCGTCGTCTTGCCGCATCCGGATTCGCCGACCAGCCCGAAGGTTTCCCCCCGGCGGACGGAGAAGCTCACGCCGTTCACTGCGCGCACGGCTTTGCCGCCCGTGCGGTACACATGGACGAGATTCTCCACCTCCAGAATGTTTTCATCCGGCATTGCGCTTTCTCCTCTCCAGATATTCCCTCCTGCGCTTTGCCAGGATTTCCGGCAGCACCGCCTTGGGCGCCCGCGGGTCCAGAAGCCATGTGGCGGCGTAGTGCGTGTCGCTCACCTTGAAGAACGGCGGCTCGTATTTCTCGTCCACCGCCAGCGCGTAGGCGTTGCGCGGCGCGAACGCGTCGCCTTCGGGAACCGGCTCCGTCAGGGTCGGCGGGGAGCCCGGGATGGTATAGAGGGAGGGCATGTGGGTGTCGAGGGTCGGCATGGCGTGGAGCAGCCCCCAGGTGTAGGGGTGGCGCGGGTCGTAGAAAATCTCGTCGGCGAGGCCGATTTCGACGATTTTGCCCGCGTACATCACCGCCACGCGGTCGGCCACGTTGGCGACCACGCCCAAATCGTGTGTGATGAAAATGACGGAGGTGCTGACCTTTCTCTGCAGGTCTTTGAGCAGGTCGATAATCTGCGCCTGCATGGTGACGTCCAGCGCCGTGGTCGGCTCGTCGGCAATCAGCACCTTCGGGCTGCAGGCCAGGGCGGTGGCGATCACGATGCGCTGGCGCTGCCCGCCGGAAAATTCGTGGGGGTACTGCCTGCTGCGGCGCTCCGGGTCTTCGATGCCGACCAGGCGGAGCAGCTCCAGCATTCTGCTGCGGGCTTCCCGCCTGCCGACTTTCCGGTGGAGGGTGACGGCCTCCTCAATCTGCCGGCCGATTTTCATGGTCGGGTCAAGCGACGTCATGGGGTCCTGAAACACCATCGCGACCTCGTTCCCGCGCACCTGCCGCATCTCCCGCTCGCTCAGACGGAGCAGGTCGGTGCCGTCCAGCAGAATCTCGCCGGAATCAATCGAGGCGTTCTTTGCCAGAAGCCGCATCACCGAACGGCAGGTGACCGTTTTTCCGCTTCCCGATTCCCCGACGATGGCCAGCGTCTCGCCGTCGCAGAGCGAAAAGCTCACCCCCCGCACCGCGTGGACTTTCCCCGCGAAGGTGGAAAAGGACACGGACAGATTTTTCACTTCAAGCCGTACATGGGCCATAGAATCACAACCTTTCCGTTCCGCGCTCCGGGCTGCCGCGGGAGCGGGCTGGAACAAATGCCGTCTACTCTTTCATCCTGGGGTCGAGCGCGTCGCGCAGGCCGTCCGCAAACAGGTTGAACACCAGCATGATGGCGCACAGGACCGCGGCGGGGATCCACATCTGGTACGGGTAAATGCGGAAGACCTTGTAGCCGCCGTTCAGCAGCGTGCCGAGCGAGGCGTTCGGAATCTTCATGCCGACGCCGATAAAGCTCAGGAACGTCTCGAAGAAAATGGCGGCCGGGATGGAGAACATCGTCCGCACCACGACGATGCCCGCGATGTTGGGCAGAACGTGGGACAGCGCGATGCGCACTTCGGAAGTGCCCAGCGCCCTGGCGGCCAGAACGTACTCCATGTTCTTGATTCGCAGCGTCTGCGCGCGCACCATGCGCGCCATGGGAATCCACGACGAGATGGCGAGCGCGAAAATGATGGAGAACAGGCCGGAGCTGAAAACCAGAAGAATCAGCACCACCAGCACGAGGCCCGGGATGCCCGAAAGGATTTCGAGAAGACGCTGCATCACGGTGTCGACCCGGCCGCCCTTCATGGCGCTCGTCAGGCCGTAGGCCACGCCGATGGTCAGGTCGAGCACGGCGGCGACGAAGGCGATAATCAGGGAGATGCGCGTGCCGTACAGCGTGCGGGAAAACAGGTCGCGCCCGAACTCGTCCGTGCCGAAATAATAGTTGGTGTCCGCCGGCACGCCGGCCAGCTTATAGCGGTCGACGGGCCTGCCCGCGAGGGACGAATATCCGTTCAGCCCGGGGATGCCGACGCCCGGGATGCGCGGCGGCAGGTTCGCCCGCGGGACGTTCTGCGCGTTGGGGTCGTACGGCGCGAGCGCCGGCGCCGAAAACGCGACCACGACGATAATCAGGAGCAGCAGCATGGAGACGACGGCCCCTTTGTTCCGGCACAGCCGAAGCCACGCGTCCTTCCAGAACGAGGGCGCCGCGGCCCCGGCCTCCTGCTCCGCCGCCTTTTCGGCATGGCGGAAGCGGAAAAGCGACTGCGGAATCGCTTCCGGGTCGGCTTTCACGACCGGTCACCCCCAATCCGGACCCGCGGGTCGATAATCTGGTACAGGATATCCGTCAGAAAGATAACCACGACCAGCAGCGCCGAAAACAGAATCGTCATGGCCATGATGGTGTAATAATCGTTCGTGAGAACGGACTTTGTGAACTGCTCCCCGATGCCCGGCACGGCGAAGATGTTTTCCACGACCAGCGACCCGGTCATCAGGCTCACGGTAATCGGCCCCAGAATGGTAATCAGCGGAATCAGCGCATTGCGCAGGCCGTGGAACACGACCAGATGCAGCTCGCTCATGCCTTTGGCGCGGGCGAATTCGATATAGTCGCTGTTCAGCACCTCCAGCATCTCCGTGCGGATAAATCGCGCGGAATCCGCCATCGGCGAGATGGACAGCGCCAGCGTGGGCAGGACGGTGGACCGGAAGCCCTCGTTCCAGAGGCCGATGGGCAGGACGCCCAGTGTGACCGCAAAGACGAACTGCAGCAGCACGGCCACCACGAAATTCGGCGCCGAGCGGCCCACGATGGCGAACAGCGAGCAGAAGGTGTCAATCCACGTGTTGTGCTTCATCGCGGCGATGGTGCCGAGAACAATCCCCACCACCGTGCCGAACACGGCCGCCTGAATCCCGAGCTGCATGGACACCCCCACCCGGTTCCCCAGCAGCGTGGTCACCTTCTGGTCCGAAAACTGCAGCGAAATGCCGAAATCCCCGTGCAGGATATTGTTCAGGTAGGTGAGGTACCGCTGCCAGACCGGCTGATTCAGCCCGTACTTCTGGTTGAGCACCTGAAGCTGGGCGGCCGTGAGTTTGTCCTGGTTGTTATAGGGCGTGCCGGGCAGAAAGCTCATCAGCAGAAACGTGATCGTCACGATGATCCACAGGGTCAGCGCCATGTAGAGCAGCCGGCGGCCGAGGAAACGAAGCCATCTGTTTTTCATTCAACCGCTCCTTTCAGAGAAGAAAAGGGGAAAGCGGGAACCGTCCCGAATGACGGTTCCCGTTTCTCTGGCGTGCACAGGGGGTCAGGAGGCCGCGCCGCCCTCAAAGCGGGCGCGGGTCACGTCGATGGGCGTGCCGAGAACATGGGTCTGGTAGCCCTTCAGCTTCGGGTTGACCAGGTAGTTCTTGGCTTCCTGCGTCAGCGGAACCACGACCGCATGGTCGAGCAGGTACTGGTTGCCCTCTTTCAGGTGCGCCCAGCGCTTTACGAAATCGGTGCCGTCGCTGGTTTCCAGGGCCTTGACGATGCCCGTGAGCTCCGCCGATTTCCACTGGCTGTGGTTGTGCTCGTAGCCGGTCTCGTGCTGTTTGATATAGGAGGTCGGGTCGTACTCGCCCGTCCAGCCGCCCAGGGCGAGGTCGAACTTATAGCTCATCATTTCCTTGAAGCGGACGGTGGCCGGAACGTTCGCGAGGTTGATTTTGAGGCCCGGCAGCGCGGTCTGGTAGGCGTTCTGCAGGTACTGGCCGGTTTTGATGGAGTCGTCCGTGTCGCTGGTGACCAGCCGCAGGGTAATGCTCTTGGTGCCGAGCTCGCTCAGGGCCTTCGCGAAATACTCCTTGGCCTTCTTTTTGTCGGTATAGACCAGCTTGGGGAAATCGTCCTTGACGCTCTTGCCGCCCTCCGGGCTGACCGCGATTCCGTCCGGGATGATGCCGGCCGCCGGAACGCCGCCCCCGTTCAGGATGGACTGGGCCAGCTCGCTGCGGTCCACCGCGTAGAGCAGCGCCTTGCGCAGGTTCTCGTTCTGCAGGGATTTGTTGGAGCTGATGCCCATCTCCAGATTGGTCATGCGGAGAGTCTGCACGGTGACGAGGTCCGGCTTGCTCTTATAAAGCGTGAGGTAATCGCCCGTGACGGCGGCGCCGTCCAGTTTGCCCGCCTCATAGAGGTTGACGCCCGTGGCGACTTCCTTGACGACCTGAACGTTGATCTGGTCGAAATAGATGTTTTTCGCGTCCCAGTAATACGGGTTCTTCACGTATTTCCAGGAGATGTCGGTCCCGTTCCAGTCCTTCAGGACGAAGGGGCCGCTCGCCAGGAGGCTCTGCGCGTTCAGCCCGTAATTTTTCCCCTGGGATTCGACGAATTTTTTGCTGACCGGCGAGACGAGCGTATCCGACAGCGAGGTCGCCAGGTAAGGGGTCGGGGCGGTCAGCGTGAACTGCAGCTTCGTGTCGGAGAGGGCCTTTACGCCCAGGTCCGTTACCGGAAGCTTTTTCTCGATGATTTCCTTCGCGTTCTTGAGGTAGGTCAGGTTGTTGGCGCTCTGGGAGCCCGTGGCGGGGTCCACGACGCGCTGCGCGGCATAGACGATGTCCGCGGCCGTGATTTTGTCGCCGTTGGAGTAGCGGGCGTCGTCGCGGATCTCCACCGTCGCCGTCAGGCCGTCTTTACTGACCTGCGGCAGCGCCTTGGCCAGGTTGGGGACCGCTTCGTTCTTTTCGTTGATGCGGTACAGCGTATCCGCCTGGAAGCTGATCTGCTCCGCGCTGATTACGTCGTAGCTTTTGCCCGAATCCATGGTGGTGACTTCGCCGGGGGCCACCCAGTTCAGGACCTTCGACTTTTCCTGCGCGCTGGCCGCGGAGGATGCCGGGGCGCCCGAGCCGGCCGAAGACGCCTGCGACGCCGTCGCCGTGCCGCCGCAGGAAGTCAGAAGCGCTGTCCCCGCCGCAAGCAGGGCCGTGAGCAAACCGGATACGAATCTTTTCATAAAAAATCCCTTCTCCTTAACCTGTTTGATTTATCGGATCTGCGGGGCTGAGAAACCCCCGCGACATCGGGCGGACGTGCCGGGAATGAAAAATTTACACATTCGGAACATACGGAAAATCCCTCCTTTTTAATCGACACCGCCCTTTAAAATCCAACGGCCGGCAGCGCTTTTTTGAATCAGGCCTCAAAAAACCATAAAAAAAGCTCACGGGCCATTGACCCGTGAGCTGCGTTGGATGTCTTACTTTACTACAAGAAGACACCACAGTCCACCATCAATTCGCCCTCAGGCACAGAACGAAGGAACGAATCGTCCATCATGGACATTCGCATCGCGTTGGTACACATCATGCGCATTTCCATTTTCGGCATCTCGTTCTTTCTCCCTTTCTGCGCCCGCCCGCGTCTTCAAAAATGAAACCCCGCGGGCCGACGAATTAATAATATAAAGCATATATTTTTTATATGCTTTTGATTATATCACGCATTTTTCAAATGTCAAGGACCTTTCCGGACGGAATCGGAAAATTCCATTCGGCGCATTCCGCCGGAAAACCGGGTCGCGGCCCGGCTTTTGAAATCCATAGTAATTATATATGCATTATTTAAGCGGAATGCTACGACTTTTCCGCCGCGGGGATTTCCCTGCGGCGGAGCTTCCGGCCTTCACGGCCTGGCGGGCCTGGGGCCGCCTGATAAATAAATTCGGCCGGCTTCCTGCAGAAAGCGGTTCGGATTCGTTTGACGCTTCGGTCCGGCGGGTGTATGATGAAAAGACGGAGGAGCGCAGCCGCCCTGCGGGGCGGACAGAGCTTCACTCTGAGAGGATGCCGGAAATGGATTCAATTAAAATCATAGCGGACAGTACCTGCGACCTCGACCCGGCCCTGACCCGGAACGCGGACCTTCAGATTCTGCCGCTCACGATAACTTTCGGGAGCCGAAGCTATCTGGACGGGGAAGAGATCACCGTCGCCCAGATATACGACCTGATGCGGAAGGGAGTCATGCCGCAGACGGCCCAAATTCCTTACGAAAGAATCTATCGCTGCTTCAAATCCTGTTTTGAGAACGGCGACGATTTTCTCTATATCGCTTTTTCCAGTAAAATGTCCGGCTGCTGTTCCCTGGCGCGCATGGTCGCCCAGGAGCTCTCCGGGGAATATCCCGGGCGGAAGTTCGCCGTGATCGACTCCAGGGGCGGCTCCAGCGCGACGGGGCTGATTGTCCTCCAGGCCCTGCGGATGGTCCGGGACGGCCTGCCGTTCGACACGATAAAATCCGAAGTCGAGTTCATGGCGGAACACGTGGAGCATGTGTTCTTCGTCGACGATATGAAGTGGCTGGTAAAGGGCGGGCGCGTTTCAAAAATCGTGGGGCAGATGGGGAGTGTTCTGAACATCCGCCCCGTCCTCGACGTCAGGAACGGCCTGATTAAGGTGAAACAGCTGGTCCGGGGGCGGAAAAGGGCCGTTCAGATGGTCGCGGACGAAATCGTCCGGCGGGCGGAAGTGTTCCCAAAGCAGCTCATCGCCATCAGCCACGCCGACGACAGGCCCGCCGCGGAGGCGCTGAGGGGCATCGTCCGGAAGGATCTTCCCGGCTGCAAGACCACGCTGTGCCATATCGGCGCCGTGCTGGGCGTCCACATCGGCCTGAAGGGAATCGGCGCGTTCTGCTTCAACTCCAGGCCGAAAGACTATAAGTTCGTTTAACCGGGTTTCCTTTTTCGACAGGCAAAAGGCCTGTTGACAAAATAGTTTAGCAGGTATACAATAGGGACATTATGGGAAAGAATCATTCCGCGCAGGTTATTTCGAGGAGCTTCCTGGACGCGGTCGAGCAATTCAACAGGTACGACAAAAAGGCCCGCACTTTTGGGACGGACCACGAGCTTTTTCTCGCCGAAATCCACCTGATAGATTTTATCGGAAGAAGCGAGGACTGCTGCATCTCCGATATCGCAAAATCCCTCCACGTGACGAAGGGTGCCGTGTCCCAGATGGTCAAAAAGCTGGAGCGAAAGGGATACCTTGCGAAGGCGGGGGACCCCGAAAACAGGGTCCGGGTGATTGTGCAGCTGACGCAGAAAGGGGGCAGGGCATTCCGGGAGCACCGCCGGTACCACAGAGAATTGGATGAAAAAATTTCCGCCGTCCTGAAAGACTATGACGAGGGGCAGCAGCTGACGATTGAGCGCTTCCTGCGGGAAATCCGGAAGGCCTGGCGGTAAAAATTTTGCCGTAAATGTATACCTGCTAAACAATAAAACATCTGCCGGACAAAAGATTCTATCAACAATCCAAGAAAGGGGACTGTCGGGCATTGAACAAACGACTGAAAATGATGGAGAGCGGCAAAGTGAGCAAGGCCCTGGTGTATTTGGGGCTTCCGACCATCGTCGGCCTGCTGATGACCGGATTTTACAATTTTATCGACAGCTTCTTTGTGGCACAGCTTGGCACGGCCCAGATGGGGGCAATTTCAATCGCCTATCCGCTGGTCACGCTTATTCCGGGAATCGGGCTGCTTTTCGGAAACGGCGGGGCCGCCTATATCTCCGAGCTTCTCGGGGCCGGTGAAAAGAAAAAGGCGGAGGTCGTGCTCTCCTCCACCTTCTTCTACTGCATACTTGCAAGCGTGGGCTTCCAGGCCGTCCTTTTGTTTCTGAAGCCCCTGCTTCGGGCGATGGGGGCTTCGCCGGCGGTTCTGCCCTACGCGATGGAGTACACGGGAATCCTGATTTTCGGGTTTCTGTTTCAGATTCCCTCCATCTGCCTGATGAACCTTGTGCGCGCCGAAGGCGCGGTCTCGCTCAGCACAGCGTCGCAGATTATCGGGTCGGTGGTCAACGTGATTCTGGACCCGATTTTTATCTGGCCGCTGGGAATGGGGATTGCGGGTTCGGCCTGGACCGATGTGATCGGGCAGTTTATCAGCGTCGCGATTCTGCTGCCGTATTATCTGAGGCACAAGAGCTATCTGAATCTTTCCATCAAAAACGTCCGCTTTGAGTCCTGGTTTGTCAAGCCGATTTTCAAGGTCGGCATCCCGATTTTCGCCATCAACCTTTTCCAGAGCCTTTCGCTCAGCGCGGCGAACATCGCCGCGGCCCCGTTCGGGGACAAGACCATCGCGGCGCTCGGCATCGCAAACCGCGTGGTGGGGATGACGACCTTCGCGATCACCGGGTTTTCGCGGGGGTACCAGACCTTCATCTCTTATAATTACGGGGCGAGGCACTTCGACCGCATCCACGAGGCGACCCGCAAGGCGTACCTGTGGTCCATCACGGGCGGCGTGATTCTCTCCGTCCTTCAGATTGTGTTCGCGCAGCCGATTGTCGGCGCATTCTCCAGAGACCCGGAGGTCATCCGGCAGGGCGTCCGGGCCATGTGGGGCGCGAGCGTCTTCTTCTGGACCTACGGCTTCCAGGCTATGGCGATTGTCTACCTGCTGTGCATCAAGTTCAGCAAATCCGGATTTATCTTCAGCATCTCGCGGCAGGGGATTGTCTATCTTCCGGTTTTGATTCTGCTGGCGTGGGCAGCGGGCAAAACCGGAATCTATTACGCCCAGGCCGCCGCCGACGTCGTGACGACCGTGCTGATTTTGTCGTTCCTCGCCGGGACGAAAAAGAAAAGGACGGCCCTTCTGCAGGCGCAGACCGCCGGATAAGCATTCGACCGGCAAAAAGGGCCGCCGCAGATTTTCCTGCGGCGGCCCTCAGCATGTCGAAAAAGAAAGGGTCCGATTCGATTTTTTCGATGATTTCCCGGCTGCGGCGGAAGCAGTACAGCTCGGCCTCGCAGGCGGAATCTCCGACCGCCCGCTGCAGCAGGTCCCGGATTTGTTCCAGCTCCTCCTCCCGGTCGTCACAGATTCCGATTTTCAGCTTCATCGACAGGCCTCCCAAAAACCGCCTGGAAATATTATACCTTTCCCGCGGGAAAGATTCAATCGCGGGGAAGGCGCCGAGAAGGGCGTCCCCCTGCCCCCCTGCGGAATCTGCGGGCGCAAAGTGACGGCAGAGCGGCCTCGCTCTGCGGCTGTTTCCCCGCCGGACAGGGCGGACAGAAAAAGCGCCGGGAAGCATCAGTTCCCCGGCACCTGTGCGCTGTGCGTCCAATTCAGGCACAGCCGATTCGCCCGAAAAGGGCCCGCCGCACAATTTGCGCGTCGGGCCCTCGCTGGTGTCCCCGGGGCGATTCGAACGCCCGGCCTACTGCTTAGGAG
>ENA-UOOR01003964-UOOR01003964.1-fermentation-metagenome-genome-assembly--contig:-NODE-3964-length-12271-cov-3.419368_pt1 | contig 12271 bp, 12 predicted proteins | sample MGYA00245780_ERZ724029 | MGnify/ENA primary metagenome ERZ724029 (study PRJEB28704, sample SAMN03018315) | fermentation metagenome | biome: anthropogenic terrestrial biome; feature: soil; material... | reverse complement strand
GTGATAGGCGCGCTTGGATGCTAACACCAGCTGTTCCCGCAGCTCCATTAACTGTGACAATAGGCTCCCTCCCTTAAAACCGCGCGGATAATCTGCGCGAAATTGTCTGGATCCCATGCACTGCGGCCGATAAACAGACCGTCGATGCAGGGCATCCGAATCAGTTCGGTTGCGTTCTGCCCATTGACACTGCCGCCATATAACACCGGCACGCCGCCCCCCGCTTCTTCGCCCCAAAGCTCAATCAGGGCTTCGCGGATGACCTGATGCCGCTGCGCGGCATATTCTTTTGTGGCCGGCACGCCGGATTCTCCGATGGCCCAAACCGGCTCGTAAGCAATCCATACCCCGCCCGCCTGAGAGGGAGCCACCCCGGCCAGACCGTTCTTTAACTGCATGCGAAGAACCTCGTCGGCGGTGCCCCGTTCCTTCTGCGGGCCGGTTTCACCGATGCAAAGCAGCGCCGTAAAGCCGTGACGCAGGGCGCAGAGCACCTTTTTATTCTGCATGTCATCTGTTTCGCCAAAGCAATGGCGGCGTTCGGAATGGCCGATTTCTACCATTCCCACTCCTACTTCCCGCAGCATCAGCGGAGAAATTTCGCCGGTAAATTGGCCCTGATCCTCCCAACACATGTTTTGCGCGCCCAGAGTAATTTTATGCTGCCGGGCAATGGGGGCAACCCGGTCCAAGGCAGTAAAGGAGGGAATGACAAACAGCTCCATACAGTCCCGGGAAATATCCCTTGTATTCCGGCCAAGTTCTGTCAGGAAGTCAACGGTATCGGCTATGGTCTGATACATTTTGGTGTTGGTGCCTATGTAGAGCTTTGGCAGCCTGCTCATGATGGGTTTTCCTCCCCTCAGCGCATATTTTCAGTTTCTATCCTGATGATTTCCTCTACCTTTGGGGTGGAGCTTCCATCCTGAAAGCGCAGATTAATCCATTCGCTTACAATCTTTTTGGCCAGCTCTATCCCCACTACACGCTCCCCCATACACAACACATTGCCGTTGTTACTGAGAATTGAGCGCTCGGCGGAGTAACTGTCGTGACAAACCGCCGCGCGAATCCCTTTAAATTTATTGGCGGTCATGGCCATGCCAATACCGGTGCCGCAGACAAGAATGCCCCGCTTTTGGTAGCCGCTTTCCGCAATCCGCTGACAAACACGCTTGGCAATGGCAGGGTAGTTAATGGGGTCTGAGGCACTGTCGCAGCCCATGTTTTCCACCGTTATACCTTTATCCTGCAACAGAGCAATCAGTGCGTTTTTCATATCAACCGCTGCGTTGTCGCAGCCGATGACGATTGTCATGGTATGGCCTCCTTTTTGATGCTGGTTTGAAGCCGCCGTCACCGTTGGCGCTCAATTCGGCCATCTGGCTAAGGCAATTTGGAGCGGTTCATTTTCAAGAGCTGCTTCCTCCAGAGGGATGTTGTTGGCGGTAGCGGTAACGGCTGCCATGGCTGCTTTGGCGCCTTGGCAGGCTCCCTGTGGGTGACCTTGCACTCCTCCGCCGATGCCGATTACAACATCCCTGCCCAGTTCGTTTTGCACAAGGGCCTGATTGCGGGGGGTAATTCCTCCTCCCACTGCGGTCAGCAGGGGTGGAATATCACCCATTGGCAGATGTTGAGCCTGCACCGTGCGGAAAAAGTCGTACATGGCAGCACAGTCCTCGTGATTGGGGTACATGGTCATCATGGCGTGGGCTCCGGCCAGCCGCGGCAACGTTCCGAGAAACACGCTGTTGGCAATGCCGCCGTGCTCCCAGCCAAGTACCCCGACCCCTGCGTAATGAGCCATGATAAACAACCGGTCGCCAAACTCCTCACACAGTTCGGTCAGAGTATCCAGCCCTGCAAATACAAAGTTAACCAGACAAGCCTTTGCTCCCGCATCCAATACAGCCTTGGCGTTTTCCCGCATTTTGCTTGGTGCGGCGGTAATGTTGGGTAAGTACACCGTGGTTTTTCCGGAATACTGGGATGCGGCGTCCGCCGCCTTCAGATAAGCTTTTGTACGTTCCGCCACCGTATTGTAATCGGGAGAACCCAGCAACTCGTCATCCTTAATCAGGTCCATGCCGCCCTTGGCCACTTCAAAGAACAGCTTAGCGCCTTCCTCAGGAGAAAATCCAAGGCAAGGTTTAATCATGTTCAGCACCAATGGGCGATCCATCACACCGGTTAGCCGGCGAAGCTGGGCTATTCCCTGTCTGGGACCCGTAAAGCCGCTGCTCCCGGTAAAGGAAAGATCCACAAGGCGAGTATGCAGCGCAGTGGAAACATCATTGCCCACAAGGGCTGTCAACAGCATGGCAAGGCTGCCGCCGAAATTGATACAGGGAAAGGCCAGCCTCAACAGAAAAACCTGCCCGCCAAAGGCTTCTCCGGCGGGGATGACATCCAACACCCGGGCTTGGGATCGCTCCACCATTTCGGCAGTGATACCGGGCACCTGAATCCATGTGCCCACGCTCTGTCCCACGGCAAAGGCCCCTGCCTTGTCCAGAATATTGCCGTAGTCCGCACCGTAGACCAAGTAGGTGGCCACAGCGTAATCCCCCTGCAAATGCTCCATACGGTCATAGGGGTAATGAAGATATCTAGACATCGCTACTCCTTTCCGCGGTGCGCCAGTTCGTCCGCCATAGCCCGGGCGGCCAGAATGCCAAAGGCCGCATCGTTTACATTGCCCTCAATTTGCTGCACACGCACCTTATCGCCTATTTGCTCGCAAATGGCGGAAAGCAGAGCGTCGTCGGTTTCGGGGCTGTAGAGGCTTTCCCTCGGGCGGGTGTTGCTGCGCATCCCAAGGGTAGGCAACAGCAACCGCACGCCTTTTTGGGCAAGGTTGAGCAGCTGTGCAAAGATGGTTCCGATCTTTGCCGCTTCGTCCGGCAGAATTTTAATGTGGGCCAGTGTGGCATTGTGCATATTGCTGACCCTCTGCTCCATGCGGGGCGGGAAATGATCCTGATCAAAATCGATGAAATCAAGACCTCCCACGGATACCACCATGGGAATTCCCAACATGGCGGGCTTGACCAAACGATTGACTGCGCCGTAGGAAAAGCCGCCGCCAAAATACTCCGCTGTGATTTCGTGGGTGGTAAGATCGAGAATGCCGTCCAGCAACCCATCCTCCGCCAACTCCTCCATAATCCGGCCGCCAACGCCGGTGGAGTGGAAGCCTACCGCCTCAATGCCGAGGCGGTCCAGCTCCTCCACGGCGGCACAGGCTCCAGTGTTGGTCACACCCATCAGAGTCATGCCCACCAGCGGACGCGCTGGTTTTTCCACTGCCTGCCCCCCGTGAGTACAAAGCCCAACCACACAGGCACAGGCGTTTGTCAGAATCACCCGGGTCATGGTGTTCAGGCCGGTAAAGTCACAAATGGACGGAATAACCACAATGTCGCGATTCCCCACAACGCTGCCAAAAGGCCTTGCACCGCTGGCAATTGTGGTGGCCATCACCTTGGGAAAGCCAATGGGCAGCGCCTGCATGGCCGATACCGCAACGGTGGTATTCTGCACACCTCCCGCCGCCAAAACACCGTGGATGCTGCCCCGGCGGTACAGGTCCAAAATGCAGAGCTTCACGGCGTTTGTCATCAGCTCGATCAGCTCGCCCTTGGAACAGTTCTTGACCTCGTCCCAGCGCACTCCCGCCCCAAGCGCCACTTGCTTGCGGGAAATATCGGCTTCCCGGGAAGCTCCGGGGCCGATGGCCATATCCACCACCAGAGCCTTGACCCCCGCAAGGGCAAGGCGTTCCCGCATAAAGCGGACTTCCTGATGCTTGGTATCACAGCTGGCGATAATCGCGATTGTTTTCATGGTCTTTACTTCGTCGCTCCAATCAGAGGATTTTCCTTGACGCGCTCCATCAGGGCAACGTCGTGGCAGAGCAGCAGATGCTGGCTGCTTTTGGCACGTTGCTTTTGGTAGGCAATGCTGTTCCATGCCTCTACAATATTATAAAAGCGTCCGGGAGGCGTGATGTCGTAGTGCATTTCGGGAATGGGATTCAGGTTGCCCAGCACAAAGATGGAATCACCGCAGCAGATATAACTGTCGCCGTCCGCGCAATCCACTTCCACCGACATGTGGCCCGGCGAGTGGCCAAAAGATTCAAAGACACGAACCCCGGGCATGATTTGGCATTCGCCCTCCACCGTTTCCACCTCAAGTCCGGTAAAAGGCGCTGTGACCCCAAGCACCGGATGCTCGTAGGATTTATAGTACAGGGGGATGGGGTTGTTGGCAAATTCCCACTCCCGTTTATGCGCGACGAACTTAGCGTTTGTGAACTTTTCCATATAAAATATGTGGTCCCAATGCAGATGGGTAAAGACAACAATATCCACGTCACTGCACTGATATCCCACGCTGTTCAGCATGCTTTCAATATCCTGGCCCGGCTCCTGCCACGAACCCGGATGATGGTAATCGTTGGCACGCTCCGTCCAGGCCATACCGGTATCCACCAGCAACAGTTGTTCGCCGCCTTCTACCAAAAAGGTAAACACCGGCAGGGGCACCTTTTCGTTGGGGACATTTTTTAAAAACGGCTGTGCGGAGTGGTGATAATGGTACTGGAAGGGATTGGTGGGCACATATCCGGTATTCAGGGGACGAATGGTAAGTTGAGACATAGCAATCATTCCTTTTGTAAGTATTTCGCCAGAGTGTGTTTGGAAGCCTGCCACGGTCTCAAACTACGCTCCGGATGATTATCATTTTTTGGTTAAAGATAGGATTCAGCGACTTTTAACCTGCGTATTCTTTACCGGCGTCGACAAAGGCGTGGAGATTTTCCAGCGGGGTATTCAGGCCAATCTCGCAGCCGGACCCCAGCAGAAAGCGTGGATCCTCTCCAACGTCTTGCAGTAGTGCCCGAACTGCTGCGCGAACTTGAGCCGGTGTTCCCATTGCCAGCAGGGCCGGGTTGATATTGCCGCGGAATACCTTGCCGGGCGCCTTTTGCCGCAGGGCCTTTATGTCGCAGACATGATCAAAATCAATGACATCGGATCCGTTCTGGGCGATGAGATCCACTGTGGGCATAATATCGCCGCAAATATGAGTGACAGCCTTTGCCCCAAAACGATGTATGGCGGCGATCAGCTTCTTTTCATAGGGCAGTGCAAATTCCTCATAGTGGCTGCGGGAAATCACATTGCTGGAGGCGGTGGCGTGGCCAAACGCAATGGCATCTGCGCCGGCACGAATCAGCTCCTCCCCATAGGCAATGGCAACCTGAGTGCAGCGCTCTAACAGCAGATGCACCGTTTCCGGTTCATCCAGCAGCGACATCAAAAGCTCGTCCAGCGCAAGCACCTGACTTGCCACATTCAGAGGCCCGTTTGTCCATGCCAGAATATACGCCTCGTTCCCAATCTGCTCTTTTACCAGCCGAACCGCCTGAACGACCGTCTTCATCGGTTCGGTGGAAAGAGGATCCGGTATACCAATGCGCTGGTATTCGCCGGCAGAGGCAAGCAACGGCTTTTGCAGCTCGGCGGGACCGGACACCGGGCGCTGGTAAACACTGCCCAGAGCCATGCCCTCGCTGCCGATATCGGTGTGCAGGGATACGCCGTCCCAGCCAAAGCGCCGGTAAGCCTCAATACAGGCCTTTGCCATACAGGCCGGATCGGTCATATAATCCAGCACCGTCATATCCGGGCAGGCCAGCGTATTGGAAAAGGCGATCTTGGGGAAAATCGGCGTGCGGTCCGGCAGCGCACCAGCCAGTGCCGCCTGGACTCGTTGGCGTGAATTCATACTGCCTCTCCCTTCTGCGGGGTTTTCAGCAGAGTGCGGGGCTTTTTCCGCACGGTTTCATCCCGTCTTCTGGAAGCGGAATCCACCAGCACCATGGTGATGATCACAACGCCCACCACCATTGGCTGTGCCGAGGATGGGATTCCCAACAGGTTCATAATGTTTACAATTACCGTCAGCAAAATAGCGCCGATTACCGTTCCGGAAACACCGCCCTCTCCGCCCAGCATGGAGGTTCCGCCCACCACCACGGCCGCTACGGTTTGCAGACCATAGGCGTCGCCCATGGCAGCCTCCGCCGCATTCAGCCGGGCAGTCATCAAAAGTCCTCCCACGGCGGCAGACATCGAACAAAGCATAAACGCGCCAAACACAGTTTTATAAACGTTTACGGCAGAGTAGCGGGCAGCTTCGGCGTTGGAGCCATAGGCGTAAATATCGCGGCCCCAAGTGGTTTTTTGCAGCAGAACATACGCAATTACCACAACAATCAGGGCAATGATCGATATGACCGGAATGTAGCCGATGTAGCCGGTAAGCCAAAAATAACGGCCCCGTTCATGACGATAATGGACATTCCCTTTACCACCCAATTGGTGGCGTAGGTAGCCACAAAGGCCGGCAGCCCCACCACCGCAACCAAAAAACCGTTGAGGGCGCCCACCGCCGCACCAATCAGCAGCCCGATGGGCAAAATGATCGCCACGGGAACTCCCAGCTTTAAAAACTGGGCGCAAACGCAGCCGATAAACGCAGAGGTGGCTCCCACGGAAAGGTCCATGCCGCCGGTAATAATCACCGCGGTAAGTCCTGTGCTGAGAATCAGCAGCGTGCTTGCCTGGCGCAGAATGGTAATCATATTGTCCAGGGTACGGAAGTCCGGCGATGCAATGGAAGAAAGGATGAGCAGCGTCAGAAGACCGGCCAGGCAGAAGAACGAGCGGGAACCTCGAATTTGCTTTGCAATTTGAGTCATCATCCTCACCCTCCCTTTAGTTGCCACGCACACGGCGCACCATGGCATCAATCACAATGGCCAGCATGACAATGACGCCAATAATTGCATTTTGATACATAGCCGAAATACCGGAGACATTGAGGCCGTTGCGCAACACGGTAAGCAGCAGCACACCGGCGATGGTTCCGGTAATGCCGCCGCGGCCTTCCCGCAGGGAGGTCCCCCCCAGCAGCGTGGCAGCCACAGCTTCAAACTCCCAGCCCATGCCAACTACCGGTTGGCCGGATTCCACCCGGCAGGCTGTAATTAACCCGCAAACACCCGCTAAAAAACCGGCATAGGCGTACACCTTAACATAGCTTTTGACTGTGTTTACACCGGCCAGCACCAAGGCTTCCGGGTTGCCGCCAAGGCCAAAGATGTTCACGCCAAACTTGGTCCGGTATAACAGCAGCCAAGTCAGGGCAAACATCAGCGCTGCAATCCAGACCGGCAGTGGAATAAAAAGGAAGCGGGTTTCGGTAACAAACTGAAAGATGTAGTGAGAGAAATAGATGGAGGAACCTGCCGTTGTCAGCAGTGCAATGCTGCTTACAACGTTCTGCATACCAAAGGTGGCAATAAATGGTGGAATTTTCCCTTTGGATACCAACAGGCCGTTGAGCATTCCCACAATGATTGTGGCACAGACCGCCAGTGCGGCAGCCAGATAGATGTTGACCCCCGCCTTTGCAAGACTGACCCACAAAACTGTGACAAGGCTTGCCTGCGCACCCAAAGACAAGTCGGTGCCCTGGGTGAGGACAATCAGCGTCTGGGCAAAGGACAAAATCATCAGCGCCGAGGACTGGACCAGAATGTTGCGCAGATTGGCAAGGGCAAAGTATTGGGGCGTGGTGATGCTGAACACAAGAGCCAGCACCAGCAGCATCCAAACAACCGGGGGCAGTGCACGCAACCGTGCGCCAAGAGGTATTTTTGCGACTTGCGCATTAGCATTCACAGCAGCTTCCCCCCTTGATTCCCAGCATCATGGCCCCGATGGCTTCGGCGTTAAAATCGTCGCCTCCGCGCACACACTCGTTGACGATGTTGCCGTTGTTCATCACATAGATGCGGTCGCTCATGCCAATAACTTCGGGAAGCTCTGACGAGATCATCAAAATAGCTTTTCCTTCCACGGCAAGCTGATCCATCAGAGCGTAAATTTCCATTTTAGCGCCTACGTCAATTCCCCGGGTCGGTTCGTCAAAAATAATAATTTCCGGGTTGTTGCTCAGCCATTTGGCCAGTACAACCTTTTGTTGGTTTCCACCGCTTAAAAGGCGGCAGGGACGGTATACATCCGGAGAAGCGATGCGGAATTTTTTGCGGTATTCCCCGCAGATGCCGTACATCTTTTTGTGGTGAATGAACTGCCGGGGAAAATAGCGCCGGAGGCTGACCGCCATAATGTTCCACGCTATGCTGTCCTTCAGTGCCAGGCCTTGCCGCTTGCGGTCCTCGCAAACCATACCCACATTGTGTTTTACCATACGCAGGGGAGTCTGTTTTCCGGTGAGCTGCTTGCCGTCAATTTCCAAACTGCCCGAGGTGATGGGATCAATTCCGAAAATAAGCTTTGCAAGCTCGGTGCGCCCGGCTCCTACCAACCCGGCAATGCCCACAATCTCGCCGTGGCGCACATGGATATTCACGTTTTTAACACGCCCTGCTTTATCGCAAAGGGCAGTGGTTTTCAGTGCGACGTTGCCCCGCTCATGTTCCGAGCGGTGGTATACCTGCGAGATATCCCGGCCCACCATCATGTTTACAAGCTGTTCGCTTGTTTTTTCATGAATGCCTACGGTGGCAATCTTTTTGCCGTCCCGCAGAATGGTAATCCGATCCCCGATGCGGGCAAACTCCTGCATGCGGTGGGATACGTATACGATGCCGATTCCTGCCGCTTTGAGCTTGTGAATCTGTTCAAACAGGGAGCAGATTTCCCGCTCGGACAGTGTGGCGGTAGGCTCGTCGAAGATAATCACCCGGGGCCGGAAGGACAGCGCTTTTGCGATTTCCACCATTTGCTGCTGTGCCACCGAAAGCTTTTTTACCACTTGAGTGACATCTATGTAGTCGCAGTTTAAGGTTTTCAGTAGTGCATGAGCTTCCTGATCCATGCGTTTGTGGTCGATGAATCCCAGTTTTGTTTTGTATTCCCGGTTCAGAAAAATATTTTGCGCTACACTCAGATATGGCACCAATGTAAATTCCTGATATACGGCTGCGATGCCTTTTTCTAATGCGTCGCGGGCGCTTTGAAAACGCACCGTTTCTCCCTGAAAGATGATTTCGCCCTCCTCGGGAATATACGCACCCAATAGGCATTTGGCAAGCGTGCTTTTGCCTGCGCCGTTTTCGCCGACCAGAATATGAACCTCTCCCGCGCGCAGATCAAAGTCCACGCTGTCCAGCGCTTTTACGCCGGGGAACAGCTTGCTGATACCGTGTGCAGTCAGAATTGTGTCCATCCCAATCCCCTTCCGTCGCAGCAGGCCGGGCGGGACAACACGTTGTCCCGCCGGCTTGCCGTTGCTGCGCGTGTTTGAGCGATATTAAACCAACCATCTGCCTGTTGTGCTTAATTCCACCAGGCAATATCCGCCATGTACTCCACCACATTTTCTGTGGTGATCAGGGGCTTATCCACCTCGGAGGGGAAGGGTATAAAGTACTGGGGCGGCTCGGTGCCGTCGTTTAAAAACTGAGCAATGTACACAGCCGCAAGGTAGGAAGAGCCAAAGGGATCGGTGTTGTAGGAAATGTACATGCTGCCGTCATAGATGGCGCTGCTGCCGTCCTGGTTGCCGTCAAATCCGCCTACTGTCACCTTGCCTTCGAGACCGGCAGCTTTGATGGCCTGAATGGCGCCAATGGCCATTTCATCGTTACAGCCGATGATAGCGCTGACATCTTTATGCTTTTGCAGCAGATTTTCGGTTACCTGCATTCCTTCGGTGCGCTTAAAGTTTGCAGTTTGAGAGGCAACAATCTCAATCTCGGGGAATTCTTCAAAGCTTTCTTTAATACCGGCCAGACGCTCCTGAGCGTTTTGTGCACCGGGAGGGCCCTCCAGAATAATGACCTGACCTTTTCCGCCGATTTTTTCCGCAACTGCTTTTCCAATCAAGCGTCCGGTTTCCGTATAGTCCACGCCGGTGCGCAGGAAGGTATCCACTGCGGCAGGAGTTCCGATCGTCGCAATGGGGATATTCTGCTCCATCGCCTTGCGGACCCCGGGCATAATGCCGTTGGTGTCAACCGGCACCAGCACAAAGCCGTCCACGCCCTTTTGCATCAAATCTTCCATAATCTTGACCTGCTCCTCTACCGAATCGTTGGTAGAAGGAGCCATGAGGATCGCTTCAAATCCCATATCCTCCGCAGCCTTTTGAACACCGTTCAAGCAGCCAACCATGTAGGGATTGGTGGAGTTTTTAACAATGCAGGCAATTGTGTATTTTTCATTGGCTTTCAGGTTTGTGGAAATACTGGCGCCAATACCGGTGGTAGGGAGCTCAAAAGCGGTTTCTTGTGAGGGGTCTGCCTGTGAGGAGGGTGCGGAAGGCTCTGCGGCGCTTGGGGCAGGTGCTGCCGTACTGCTGCTTTGAGCAGACTGTTTGGGGCCCTGTGATTCTTTGCCGGCTGCCGGTGGAGTGGAGCATGCTGTAAACATCGTGATTAAAAGCGCTGCTGTCAGAAGAATTGTGCATATCTTTTTCATCATTGGCTCCTCCAGTTCGATAATCGGATTTTGGATCCATTATCCTATCCGTTGGGTTCATTATACTATTTATCCTAAAAAAATCAATGGTGATTTCTAAAAAATATCTATTTTTAGTCAATTATACAATTTCGGCCAATGTCTTTCAGCGATATCACTAACACAAAAATAAGGCGGAAGCAACTTCTTCCGCCTGTCAATATAAAAATCAAAGCCCTTAGCGGTTGTAATTTTGCTGTTTTTTCAGCACGAGAAAAGGCTAAATTCCGGGCGGATAAAAAAACCGCCCTTGGAAGTCAGCGTTTTTTGCTGCGCTCCAAAGGCGGATGCCCTTGCAGGGTGTTATGGGTTGGGTAAAACTGCGTGGGTCTGGCCTTCTCCGCTGGCGTCGTCCCGCACCGCCGCCACCTGATAGGAATCCCCCGCCTTCTTCATGACATACACCATGTATTTATCCGGCTGAGGGTTTTCCCGGTCGCCCTGCAGGTTGGCGGTATAGGCTCCGGTGGGGGGAATGTACCCCACCCGGACCAGATAAAACTCCCCGCTTTTTTCGATGCTCTCCACCCGGGGAGAGTAGACGTAAAGCTGGATGGTGATGGGTACACTGTAGGTCTGCCGCTCCTCATCGTAGAAGTAGGTGTTTTCGTACTCGCCGATGGTCCTGTGCTCCAGGGTTACCTCGGGGCCAAAGAGCTTGGTCGCAGCCACATCCAGATCAGAAGCTGGCACCAGCATCTCCTGATTTTCGTCGATGCCGTAAACCTGCCCCTTAGCATCCAGCAGGGTGTGCCACATACAGATGTAGAGCATCTGGGTTTTGTCGATGTCGGTGGCTCGCTCAAAGGGGACGGTATCGAACATCACCAAGGGACGAACAATATCCTCCAGCTTTGTTTTTTCCCGGGAATTATCCAGCACCCGCCCGGTCAGGAAGATGCTGGCCATCACCACGACAACCAGCCCAATAATCGCCAGCAGAAGAAACAGTCCGCCTATGGGGGCTGCGTATCTGCGTCTTTTAGGTCTTGCAGCAGGCATGTAAATTCTCCGTTCTCTGCTTACAGGATGGATTCCATCAGCGGATTTGGCCGCTTCCGCCGATGATGTATTTATAGCTGACCAGCTCCCCCAGTCCCATGGGGCCCCGGGCATGAAGCTTTTGGGTGGAAATACCGATTTCCGCCCCCAGACCAAACTCCCCGCCGTCGGTAAAGCGGGTGGATGCATTGACATATACCGCTGCACTGTCCACCCTGGAGGTGAATCGTTGGCTGCTGTCCAGATCCCGGGTGACAATGACCTCCGAGTGGTGAGAGGAATAGCGGGCGATATGGGCGACGGCCTCGTCCAGATCGGCCACCACCTTCACCGCCAGAATGTAGTCCAAGAACTCGGTGGCATAGTCCTTCTCGGTGGCGGGAGTCACATCGCCCCCCAGAATCCCCCGGGTTTTATCGCAGCCCCGCAGCTCTACGCCGTGTTGGTCCAGCCGGGCTTTCACCAGAGGCAAAAACTTCCCGGCGATGTTTTGGTGAACCAGCAGGGTTTCCAAGGCGTTGCAGACACTGGGCCGCTGGGTCTTGCCGTTTTCCACAATGCGGACCGCCATCTCCAGATCGGCGCTTTCGTCCACAAAGGCATGGCAGTTCCCCACCCCGGTTTCGATCACCGGGACGGTGGCGTTTTCCACCACGGCGCGGATGAGCCCCGCTCCCCCCCGGGGAATGAGCACATCCACGTAT
>ENA-UOOR01003962-UOOR01003962.1-fermentation-metagenome-genome-assembly--contig:-NODE-3962-length-12277-cov-163.667076_pt1 | contig 12277 bp, 7 predicted proteins | sample MGYA00245780_ERZ724029 | MGnify/ENA primary metagenome ERZ724029 (study PRJEB28704, sample SAMN03018315) | fermentation metagenome | biome: anthropogenic terrestrial biome; feature: soil... | reverse complement strand
AATAATAACACTTATCTTTGTTTAAATAATTGTCCAAAGGAGTTAGACCATCTCAGTAATGCTTAGAATAATACGGTCTTTAAGATTGAATAAACAAATTGGACGACACTCGTTTTCTCCATTTATTTGTTTTTCCTTTTTTAGCTTTGGATAAATTGTTGGTGTTGAGATTATATGTTCACCGGATGCAACTGATTGTTGAATATCAAGCACAAACTCATCTAAAGCCAAAAGCCAAGGCTCATTTGGTGATTTTATTCTATAGGATTTAATTGTTTTAACAAGCGAATACTCATTTCGTTTGTTTGAAGTTATTATTTGATTTGTCTCCTTATCAATTCTTGAAGTTCGACCAATATTGACCCATTTTTTTCTTGGGGGCAAAATTTTGCTTAACTGACTCATGAATTCTTTTTCATATTTCAGAAATCCGCTGCTGTTAGCATCATCTTTAATCAAATATTTTTCAGAATCTTTTACATGGTAATTAAATTTTTCAGAATCTGTCAGCAAATGAATAAGATGCTTTTTATTGCGAGTATTAGCAACCTTTGCTCTAAGCTTACATAAATATGTAACTATTATATCGCTGGAAAAATATGTTTCAAATTCTTTCATTTATAAATTTTAAAAAAGAGGTAAGGGGTTCCAGTTTTCGGCAATTAAGCCGCATTCTGACAAAGATACTGACATAAGTCGCTTCACTTATTTAAGTCCTCCGGCAAGTGAATAACCGTTTTTGAGGATGAAACTTGCGATAAATTTTCATCTACCGCCTCAGAACCCCTTTCCCTCTGTTTTTTTGTTATGTACCCTTTTTCATTAGCAAAATAAACTATCGTACTAAATTTTATTGCACCGTTTCTTATTTCATAACAGTTTACTAAAAAGTTTTTGCACTCAATTTCATTAAATTTAGACCTATCAAAAGAACTAAGTTTGACAAAATACTTCTCACCAACATCATAAGTAAAAGTATTTGCAATGGACATCGCAACCTTATACCATTCTTCATAAGAGTTTGTAATTGAAAGATTTTTCTTTTCTAAAAATCGTATGATTGCACCAATCGTATATCTGTCGCTTGGTGTATTTCTATTTGTTGGATTATATAAAGCATCTTTATTACTGACAAATTTTAATTCTACTTTTTTCTCTCTTTCTTTAGACGTTTCGACGGGTAAAATATCCTTTTCAGCTATTTCAAATAGAACGGCATTATCCTTTATAACAATAAATGGGTCGTAGGAAAAGAAACAAAGCCTTGTAGTGTCACTTCCGCTACTATCTAACTCAATATTGTGCTGCTCTTTAAAATAGTTTGCAAGTTTTTGAAATGCTCCCTTATGTGCTCTATCTATATTGTCGTTGCTCAAATCGAACTTATAACTTAGAGAAACTAATCCTTTAACACCTTCTTTGGATGGCGATTCCCAAAAAGAAAAAACAAATGGTTCATCATGAAAGCATTGTTTTACTCTTTTCAATTCTTGTTCATTAAGCTTGTCAACATCTAAAACTATTACAAAATTGTAAGTCTTGATTTTTGTTTTTTTTCTTTCGCCATCAAATGTGCCGCAAAACGTGATTGCTGGAAGTGTTCTCTTGTGGCTGTTGTATTCTTCTTTTTTGCCATTTTGGAGAAGGATACGAAGATTTTGAACTTGAGTTTTATGTTTAACCGATTGTATTTCTTGCAATACTTCATTAATGGTGATTTCTTTTGAAAAAGCAGACCAAGTGTTATTCTGGAAAGAAACTCTTTTATTAAGAATTTCTACTACGAAAGGCGATATTGAAGTATTGTGTGATTCCATTTATATATTTAATCAAAAGTAATTTAAGTTCATATGTAACAAATAGGCACGGGTGCTTACGACTGTGCGTGGGCTAATAGCGTCCATAAATGCTCATTCCTCCTCCAAAATATTGGTGTTTCAAATGTTCATAAACTAAATTTGTCCTTAAATCAATATCATCTGTTTGATACGTTGGATAAGGCAAAACTTCAAAAAGCGTTTTGTTTACATAGTTAAAAACTGCTGCTGCTGTTACTGATTTATCAGCCCATTGGTCAACTCTTAATTTTTCCTTTTTCAATTCTTCAAGTAGCTCAATCGAAATTTTCTTTATCTCGTTCTTTTCCCTTTCTTCAAGTTTCTTGCCTTGTCTAAGAATATCGAAAATTGCTTTCTGTTCGTCTGTCAAACCTTCACGTTTAGTGTCGGCTTCTTCTTCAGAATAGGAGTTTACAAGTTCAATCAGTTTTCTGAAAGTCTCTTTTATTACAACTTCGTCTTTTCCTCTGTTATATTCTTCGATAATCTCCTGATAGCGTTTGTAATAATCAACTGTCAAAGGATTTCGTTCAACCATTTGTTTTAATTGCTTTTCAATCTTGTCTTTGAGCGACTGAACAACGGTATTTTTATTCTTTGTTTTCAAAAAGTACTGCTCTAATAATTCAAAATTCAATCCGCTCAGGTCAATGATTTTCTCCTCGTTGTGGCTTGGTTCGGCAACCATATTTTCTATGGATTCATCCACCACATTTTGAATTTTTCGCATTATGTCGGTAACATCTGCACTTTCAATATTGTCTTCAATAGCGGTGTAGATTACATCAATGGCGTTCTTTCTTGGTGCATACTGATTCAATACTTTGTCGGGTTGCAGAGCTTTGTATTTCTTAAAAACTTCTCTTGCCAATACCTGAAATTTTCGTTTGGTTTCGTCATTGGTGTAAACTGCATTCACGGCTTTTTCCATTGCAGCCAGTTTATGCAAACCGTCAGCATTGATAAGTTCCTGCAAATCGAAATTCACTTCGTCCAGCAAAAATGTTTCAATTGCCTCTAATGCTTCTTCCAATTGTTTGATGAGTTCTTCTTTCGGCTTTACGGGTGGTTCGGGTTTTTCTCCTCCACTGCCTTCGCCATCCTCACCACCTGAACCGTAAATTGCCAAAGCATCCAATAAGGCAGTATAAGTTTCAATATAATCCACAATTAAACCGTTGTTTTTGCCTTCACTGATTCGGTTGGCTCTCGCAATGGCTTGCATCAACGTATGAGATTTTAGAGGCTTATCTAAATACAAAGTGGAAAGAGTAGGCACGTCAAAACCTGTAATCCACATCGCACAAACAATCACAAAACGAAATGGGTCATCTTCGTCTTTAAACCTCGTTTCAAGGTCTTGGGTGTTCATTTTCTCCCTGTGCGGTTCAATATCTAAATCCCATTTCTGAAACTTCTGTATTTCGTTTTGCTCTGAACTAACCACCACACAAATTTCTGTTTCTTTAATCCATTGTAGTTCTCTGCTTTTCTCCAGTAATTCCTGGTCGCCATATTTCCCTTTGGAAACTTCCTTTTCCAATTGTTCAACGGTCAGTTTCCAATGATGCGTAATTAAATCATACATTCTTACGGCTGTGAGTTTATCCAATGCGATATACATTCCTTTGCCTTTGTAGCCACGGTTGCAGAAGTGCCAAACTGCATCTTTGGCAATAGCATCTAATCGTTTCTTTGCGGTAAGTATCGGATATTCTCTTGCAAAAAGTTGTTCGACTCTGCTGCGTTGGTCACTGTCCAAATCTTCGCTTTCGGCATCTATTACGGCTCTTATTTGCTCATTGATAACAGGATTTTTCAACCCTAAATACTCGCCTCTGTTTTCGTAGTATAGTGGAACGGTTGCACCATCATCAACACTTCGTTTGAAATCGTATCGGGAAACATAATCACCAAAAATCCGCTTGGTAATTTCATCATCTTTGAAAAGTGGTGTTCCTGTAAAGCCTATAAATGAAGCGTTTGGCAAGGCATTTCGCAAATTCATTGCTAAATTTCCGCCTTGTGTTCTGTGTGCTTCGTCTGAAATGACAATGATATTATCCCGCTTGGTTATTTCTTCTTCAAAGTTGAACTTGTGAATGAGTGTAAATAAATAGCGGTGTTCCGAACTCAATAATTCTTTCAAATGCTTTCCACTGTTGGCTTTCAATGAATCTTTTGAACCTGATTTTATTTGCGGAACTGCACCAATTCCGCTGAATGTGCCGTAAATCTGCGTGTCTAATTCGTTTCGGTCGGTAACAATCAGAAAAGTGTAACTACCTGTAAATTTGTGATGAATTTTTTGGCAAAAGAAAACCATTGAGTAAGATTTTCCGCTTCCCTGTGTATGCCAAAACACACCGAGTTTTTGTTTTTCCTCTAAACTGATTTTACCCAGTTTGTAGAGTTCTTCTTTGTGCTGAATGTTTTCAATGGCTTTGTTTACACCAATAAACTGATGATTTCGGGCAATTAGTTTTACAACTTTGCCCAATGAATTATCAAACAAAATGAAGTTTTCAAATAAATCTAAAAAGCGTTTTTTCTCGCAAACTCCTACAATTATTCTATCTAAAGCAACAATGCCTTCGTCTTCTTCGGTGATGCGTTTCCATTCGTGAAAGTGCTGATATTTGCCAGTAACGCTTCCAATGCGGCTTTCTATTCCGTTACTCAACATTACAAAAGCGTTGTAATAAAAGAGTTTTGGAATTACGTCTTTGTAATCGGTGAAATTATCGTTGTAGGCGTTTTCTAATTTTCGGTGTGCTGCTTTCAATTCTATGAACAGAAGCGGAATACCATTCACAAAACCTATAATATCGGGTCTGCGTTCTCGGTTGCTTTTGCCCTGAATCCACAGTTGGCGAACTGCTAAAAAGTTGTTGCTATCGGCATTGTCAAAATCGAAAATCTTTAGCGTTTTATTCTTAACCTGTTCGCCCTTTTCGTTGATAAAATCAACAGGAATACCGTTTCTTAATAATTGATGTTTTTCAAAATTTATTTCAGCTAATGACTTGGTAATGCTTTCCTCTGTGAGTTTTTCAAAAGCTTGATTGTAAGCTTGCTCAGGTAAATTGGGATTGAACTGTTTCAATTTCTCAAAGAAAATCTTTTTAATGACGATTTCCTTTTTATTCAACCTACCCAAAGTGCTACCTTCGCCAAAACTTTCTTTGTTGTAAGCTAATAGCGTATCCCAACCTAACTGATTGAAAAATAAATCAATCGCTGTTTGTTCTATTAAATTATCTTCTGAATATTCCCAAGTCATAGTTAATTCCTATTTATTACCAATGCAATCCTATTTACAAATGCATCTTCTTTTTTAATTAATTCTTTCATTGATTGGCTTTCAGAAACAAAAATTCCATCAACAATAAAATTGATTTCATTCTCATCATTTCCGTAAATTGATTTTGAATATGCCTTTTCTGTATTGATTTCTTTTGATAGAGGATAAATCAAACCGCTTGCAATTAAATTGTTTCTATAATATCCAGAATAGGAATGAATTTGATGTAAATCATCTCTGTCCACATCTCCATTTTGCATTTCCATCTTTTTGAATTTGGCATCAAACACAACCACTTTTCCACTTGTTCTGTGCTTCATTACCAAATCAGGAAACATAGGACGGTTAAAGAATTGCTGTTGATAAATGCGTAATTCTTCCTGGCCACTAACAGACCATTCCGGGAAGTTTTTGCTCAACAATTTTTCAAGATATAATTCATACAATGCTGCTATGTCAAACAAGTAGCCTGTAGTTGCCAATTGCTGTTTGTCATTATCGGGCATCAGGTCTTTATCCAATAAAATAATTTCAGCATACTCCAAAACCTTCTTAAACCCGCTGTACATTGGATTATTTATGGATTGATGAGCTTTTGCTTTCTGTATGGTTGCGTAACTTGCATATTGACCTGAATAATTTTGTTTTAGTAATTGGTTTAATCCAAGTAACCGACTGTGTATTTCTTTACCAAAAATCCTTTCTAATTTACGCAATGCAAGGTAAAGCATATCCACAATTTCCTGTACATACATTCGCTCTCTGAACGTATTGGTTAGTTTTCCCTGAAAAGGAATATCCCGTTTCAGGTAATCGTTAAAATCAATACTACCCCTAACTTTGTGGCTTCTTTCCTGATGCTTTTTGTATTGTTGTGGCAAACCCAACACGGCAGCCTTTTCAAGTGATTGGATAAAAAGATAAGCAATGATAAACAAGAATTGATTTTCAGTTTCGTCCTTTTTAGCTTTTACCTGTTCGTTATCTACATAAATATCATTCACAAAATTGAGCATTCGTTTCAAAAATGCATCTCCGTATTTTGTGGTGATATTGACTTTACAACCTTTGTAAAACAAAACACCGGCATACAATCCAGTTTGAACGATGTATTCTTTCTCCTGTTCGAGTTTTTCTTTAGAATACAATTTCAGAATTAAGCGTTCTACATCCGGTTCAAAAAATCGCCTGCGTTTGAAGTTGAATATTCTGATTTGTTTTAACTGCTCTGCCCCAAGTTTTAATTCATAAACCGATGAGAACATTTGTTGCAAATGCTTTTTATCACCTGCCTTTTTTACAGCAAAAGCTTCGCCCAAAGCCGACTCACGGATAGGTGCTTCTTCGTAAAAATTATGATTGACAGGTACGCTAATTCTCATTTTACTTCAATGTTTCTTTAAATCGGTTCAATGCTTCATCTAATTTTCCATCAAGTTCACTTTCTGCAAAAACAGCTCTTAAATATTCTTTCAAAGTTGGGCGTAAATACAAATTGAATAATGTTTCAAGATTATGTTGTGTGATTTCTTTGCGCTTGGCTATATCGCTCATCTTCATAAAAAAGGAATGACCAAATTCGTATGATTTACCTAAGCCCAATTCAGCAGAAATATAGTTATTCAGTTTTTCGCAAGCTTTTAGATATTGACTAATGTTGCTAAAATCTTCTTTCCTTTTAAATCGTGTTTCTTCTTCTATCACATCATAGTCGCAGTCTTTACGTATCCATTTAAACCTTCTGCGAAGTGCCAAATCAAAAGCATCAATACTCTTGTCCACATCGTTCATCATTCCGATAAAAAAGACATTTTCAGGTACGCCAAATTTTACTTCACCTTTATCAATAGTGTATGCCAGTGCTTCGTATTTTTTATCTTCTTTGATTAAATCTTCAATCAATGTAGAGTATTGAGTTCGTATCAGGTTTTTGGTGTTTTTTGCATCGTGTCGATAATCTTTTTCTAAAAGCGAAAGGGTTTCTCCAAATACGGATGAAAGGTTGGCACGGTTGATTTCATCTACCACAAAATAAAAAGACTTATCGGGGGTGTTTTTTGCTTTGATACAGAAGTTTTTAAAAATGCCATTCACCAATTCAAAACGAATATTTCCATCTTTTGAAACGCCTTTTGGTTTGATACCTTCTATAAAATCTTCATAGGTAAATGAAGGATGAAATTGCAATACTTCATAACGGGAACTATCGCCTTGACTTACAAAATCAAGACTGTTGACCACCGAATAGGTTTTACCTGTGCCCGGAGGTCCATACATAATTACATTCGGGTTATCAGCATCGGCTATGGTTCTTGCATTCACATACCGCCACAAGAAACGAGAAAGTAAAATGAGTTCGCCTTTGTCTTGCTCGTTTACTGATAATAGCTTTTTGGCTACCAAACAAACCTGATGATTTTTGGTGAAAATGCCTTCAGCATCACCATCAATAAAATCATTGTATAACTCTTCCAACCATTGAGTAGAGTAGATATAAAGAAAATCGGTCAAGTTGTCTAACACCGCCATTTTCATCAAAATCTGTTTGGCACTGTAAGGCGCTTCTTCCACTAATTTAATTTTTGCCAATGGGTCGGTTTCCGATACTATGCTTTTTAATAAGCCTTTTATGTTGTCGTTGAAATAGCCTTCTGCATCTGTCTTGGAAGCATTTTGTTTGTTTTGCTTTAGGATATAATAGCTTGCATTGTCGTTATTTAGCTTTACTTCAAAATTAAATGCAGTGCCGGGTTTTGATGAACCTAAAACCGTTCGGGTAGTTCGTTCTAAAAAATTACATAAGTAACCACCGGGCATTGTAACCGTAGCACTGCCAAGCGTATTGGTGTACTCGTCTAAACTTAAAGTATCGTTTGTAATTTTATCTTTATATTGATTCCATTGAGCAATAAGGCTTTCAATTTCCCTATTATTGTTGGTCTTATCTTCTGTTTTGGTTTCAGATTTATACTTTTCCCAAAGTGCTTGGATTTGCGCTTGCCTCTCGGCTGAAAGCTTTATATTTTCCATAAGTTGCTGAATAATTTGATTTTGTAGTTCTGCTGCCAATAATTCCACTATTTTTTTATCAGCTTCATTTTCATTTGGCTTTAAATGATATAACGTTGCAGGTTGTTTTGATTCACCCCAGGTACTATTGTTAAAATCAAGTTCTAACTCATCCAAACGTTCTTTGGAAATGGTGAATTTGAGTTTTCGGTTTTGAGCTGTATCTGGGGTATCATCTACGTGTTCATATTTAGCTTCTGAATCAACTATGCCACATAAGAAGAATTTTTTTGCAGAATTTTGACCTTGAGCAATAAGTATTGCATCACCTTTCTGAATATCATTTTTGAAAAGCTGACCAAAACGATGTTTATCATCATATCCTATAAATGCACGTTTCAAAGAACGAATAGATTCTTTCCATTCTGTTTCGTCAGAATTATTCATCACATTTGGTGACAATACCCAATATTTTCTTGAATTACTTCCCATCTATTACACTTCTATTTGTCCGTTCATCAATTTGGGTAATAAAATATCCCGCGCCTCTCGGAGTTTGTTGTTTTGTTTTAATAGATTTTCAATCAAATTGAAAAGCACCTCAAACTCCTGCTCAAATTCAATCAATACCTTTTCATTTTTAGGAAGTTTGATTTTCATTTGTCTGAATTTGCCTTTTGAAATCTCCAAAAATGTTGAACCGTTGGCATTTCCAATAATTTCTTCTTTTCTGTTTTTCAAATCAAAAAGCATATAGGCTCTGTGATTTTCATTGAAAGGAATGATGTTAATAAAGCCTTGGTTTGTAGAAGCAGGTTTATTTATCAAACCGAAATAACCAATACTGGCACGGCTTGTCATTAAAATTGTTTTGGGAGGAACTAACTTAGCCGAACTTTTTTGTAGTCCTAATTCTGTAATTTTCTTATCGCTGTCCAACAATACTATTGAATTGTGTTTAGTTAAATCTGTTGGGGAAAACCACAGAATTTCTCCTTCATCCCAAAATCGTCTGTCCCCAGTTGCAGGTGTTCCTCCTCCTAAAGTATCGCAAACTTCTTCAATAAGATACTCATTCATTTTTTCACTCCTCACAATTACCTTATACCTCATAAATGCCTTCTCCTCCAGCAACTTTATCCGCTTCAAATTATTGTCTATCAAATCATCATAAGCCGATAAAATGCTGGCAATTTTTCGTTGTCTGTCTTTATTTTCAGGAGCAGTGAATTTGTATTGGCAAATCTTAGTAGGCGAAGTATGCTTTACAGTTGCTCCTGTTGCTCCATTAGCTACAAATCGCTGATAGGAAAATGTTCGCATCAGCCAATACAAATAATTTTGGTCAAAATCATCTGTTTTAAGTTTCACCAAACCAATTCGCTGATTGTGCAAAAATCGTTTTCCATACCAAGCAGGAACTTTAGCAGAAAAACCAAGCGTATCGGCTTCCTTACTCAAATCCGTCATTGTTACAATTACATCATTTTCATCTAAAATGTAATCAACAGGAAAATCGCCATTGTAATACTTGAGCTTTTGTGCTTTGAAACCTCCACCAATTGCGAAGTTTCCGGGAGTTAATAAAATATCATCTGTTGGTTCTTCTGAAAAGAACTCACCTTTAAAAGCATATCCGTGCTTTATGTGAATTAATTCATCCAAACTATATTCCTTCCACTTCATATCGCCAATTCTTTATAGTTTTCAGAAATTGCATTTACCAAGGCAATCGCTTCTTCATTCAACCCGTCCAACTCTATGTGTATTTCGTTCAGGCGTTCTTCGTAATCAAAATCGTCATCGGTAGCGGTGTCTACGCCTACATACCTACCGGGGCTTAGGCTCCAATCTTTGGCTTCAATTTCTTTTTGGGTTACTACTTTGCACAGTCCTTCCACATCGGTATAAACGTCTTCAGGGAAACGGCTCGTGAGCCAATGGGCTTGTTTGTAGAAATATTCTGTTTCGTGCAGCAAGCCCGGTTCTTCTTCATCGGGGTTGCCGCTGAGTTGCTGTTGTAGGGCTTTCAGTTGGTCGAGTTGCTCCTTTAAGTTCAACTCTTTCCAGTCTTTGTTTTTGCTCAGTTGATATTCTTTGGCGGCTGTGCTTATCGCATCCAGCAATTGCTTAATGAGTTTGTCTTGTGGTTTGCGGAGTGCTTTACACAAGTGTGCAATGCTTTCTAAAACATCAATATCAGCTTTTCCCTTCGACAAGCTCAGGGTGACAGCCTTTATGAGATTGTTTTGTTGTTCGTAAATGCTTGCGGTTTCTTCAATGTTCAAGGCATCTACAAATGCTTTTGCTTCTTTGTTTTCTTTTGCGTATTTGGTAGCAAAGTCGCTAACGGTTTTAAATACTTTCTGCAATTGCTTTTGCAGTTCGGTGGTGGCTTCGGCCGTTTCTTTGGCTAAGTCAGCAGACGTTTGCAAGTAGCTTTCTACCGTGCTTTCAAACTTTTTGGTATTGCCTCTATACAGGTTTACAATGCAAATGAGGTTTTGCAATTGCTCGGGGCTAAAGTCGTTTACCTTGCTCGTTACCTTGCGGTATATCTTTCGGGCATCGAGCATCAGCACTTTATCTCTCTTCTTTTTATCGTTTTCCTTGGCACGGTCAAAAAACCAAAGGGTGCAAGGCAATGAACGGGTATAGAAAAAGTTGTTGCCAATGGCCATCATCACATCTACCGAACCTGTTTTTACTAGCTTCTCCCGTATGTCTTTTTCGCTATGCCCAGCATCGCTGGCAGATGAAGCCATTACAAAACCTGCTCTGCCTGTTGGTTTCAGATAGTTATAGAAATATTGAATCCACAAATAATTGGCGTTGTCGTTTTTCGGCAGATTTACTTTGCCGTCCAATATCAGGCGTGGGTCTTTCTTAACGGCATCTTTAGCTTTGTCCACACCGTCCACATTAAACGGTGGATTTGCCATTACATAATCAGCACCACCTACAAGGTCGTGTTTGTCTTCGTAAAAAGTATTGCCTTCCTGTATGTTGCCTTCCAGTCCGTGCACTGCCAGGTTCATCTTGGCCAGTTTGGTATTGAGGTCGGCTTTTTCCTGTCCGTAAAAAGTAACTTTCTCGGCAGGTTTCAGTCCTTCACTTTCTATGAAATAACCCGTTTGCACAAACATACCCGCACTGCCACAGGCAGGGTCAAACACAATGCCGTGTTCGGGTTCTATGACGTTTACAATAGTTTGCACCAAACTCATAGGCGTAAAAAATTCTCCGCCTTCCTGTGCACCGGTCATTGCAAATTTGTTGAGGAAGTATTCGTAAATCTTCCCGAACAAATCGCCTTCGGCTTTCTGCAACACTTCTTTATTGAAAATGCGGAGCAGTTCACGCAACAGGTCTTTACTGAAAATGGAAAAGTTTTTGGGTAATACGCCTTTGAGGTTGTCGTATTCATCCTCAATCAGTTTCATTGCGTTGTCAATAGCTTCTCCAATGTCGGCACTTTCAGGTAAGGCAACCAAATAATCAAACTGAGATTTCTCAGGTAAGAACATTGAATTTTGCTCTTCAAAATCCTTTTTGGTCAAAGGTCGTTTGCCTCTTTGTGGATGAGATGGCAAGGTTTTCTCAACTTCAATTTTTACTTTCTGAAAACGGTTGTATGCGTGTCTCAAAAAAATCAATCCGAGAACAGGCATCGAATATTCCGTTGCTGTCAGTTTACTGTTTGCTCTTAACTGGTCGGCTGCTCTCCAAAGTTCAGCCTCTAATTTTCTAAGTTGTTTTCCTTGCATTATATCTTAATTCCAATTCGTTAATTCATTTCTCAAAAGTAACAATTTAGCACGGGTGCGTAAGCAAAATTGCAGCTCTTTTGCAAGCTTTGGTTTTGAGCGTCGGCTCGTGGGGCTTGCAAATGTGCTGCAATGTGGGTGGGGTTTCCTTCTTCTTTTTTTGCGGGGGGAAGAAAAAAACAAAATAAATTTCCATCAAATTTGCACTGTCCTGTCAAAAAGCTAAATCCTTTCTTATTTTAATTTTGTCAATATCGTATCTGTCTGGTCGTCTGTCTTTTTACACTTGTTGCCAACGGCTGGCGGGTCGAGTAGGCAAGGGGAATTTCACCCCAAGCCTCTCACAGAACCGTACGTGA
>ENA-UOOR01003961-UOOR01003961.1-fermentation-metagenome-genome-assembly--contig:-NODE-3961-length-12279-cov-2.671875_pt1 | contig 12279 bp, 10 predicted proteins | sample MGYA00245780_ERZ724029 | MGnify/ENA primary metagenome ERZ724029 (study PRJEB28704, sample SAMN03018315) | fermentation metagenome | biome: anthropogenic terrestrial biome; feature: soil; material... | reverse complement strand
ACGAATATGACATTAATTCGGTGAGTGACGTAATTTCTATAAAAATGATGAGAAGCATCGGCTTTTCCTTTAATATGATTGTTAAAATATTATTAAGCAAAAAAGATATTTGGCCGCAAATGCATGAAGAGGCAAAAAAGCGCTTGAGGGAAAAAATAGATGCCCTTAACGATAGCCTTAAAAGAATCGAAAGGCAACAAGAAGTGTATAATAGAGCAAAAAACAGGACGGACGAAATTACAGTCATAGACCCGCCCTTTTGCAAGATTAAAGAGATTCACTTAAAAAACGCAGATACTAAGGAATTTAACTTAGACGATGCCACGTCCTTTAGAGTAATTAAAGACCGAAGCATAGTAAAGCATTATTATGGATATGCAGAGTATGACTCATCGGAAACACACAATATTATATGGGAGAAATCACCAACAGCAACGTATTTCCACTTTATTCTGCATGACAAAAAGGAAGAATCTTTTGACGAAATAGTGCAAAGCGCTCTTTCATGGGTTTGCGACAAGGGGTTTCTCTCCGCCAATATGTTAAGCAGATATATGTGTTCAATAACAACTCAAATGGATGCGGGAGTGGACAAATTTGTAAACTATTATGACGCTTGGATTGAAGCATATCCTAAAAATCCTAAATAAACAATAAATTACAAAATGCTAAAATAAAATTAACGTTTTTCTAAATAAGTTTTAGTTTTGCCTTTTTTAACAAGTGAATAAACAGTTGTATGTTTTTTTATTATACCTATATTTTCTTTACTATTGTTTTAGTATTAATGCGCGCAGAAAAATCAATCCATAAAACCTAAATCCTTGCACAGTTCCTCAAGGCTTTGAGAAGGATTACTTTCCACTTCCTCTAATTCTATTAAAGGTTTACCCCTCTCTTGTTCCTTTTCCTTTTGTTGATTTTCTGTTTGTTCTTCCTGTCTGCTTTTTTCGATACTGACGGCAACTTTTTCCTCTATTAAAACTGAATTTTCTTCTGACGGTTTAGAAATAATTAAATCTTCATTGACAGTTTCATCCCCTTGAAATTCCTCTTTTTCTAAATCACTTTTTTCAGCGTCTTGTGAATCATCTTTTTGTTCGCATACAATATCCGCATTTTTATCAGTGGCTTCAACTTCCTTTATCCTTTTAGGCTGGGGTTCAGCCCTTTCAATCTCTTCATTCAATTTTTTTAAAATATAATCTTTTGATTGCGGCTGTTGCGTAATTATATCGACATTTTTTGCAATAAGCATAAACTCGTTTACATCATCAACATTGAGCTTGCTTTTTATTAAGCTCAAAAACACTTTAAAAGTATTGTCTAAAGCTTTTGCTTTTCGTGTCAACTCTAATTCGCGTTTAATTAAATCGTCTTCTATAACAGGCGATTTGCCTGCCATAGTTCGCTCTAATAACGCTATCTTTTCTTGCGTTTCTTTTATGTATGCATCCACTTCTTCGATGCAATAACCTTTAAACACTAATCTAAATTTAGCCATATTTTCCTTTTTGTATAATGTCCTTTGTTATTTATCTCTTGTTATTTGTTTGCCTAAATCGTTGAGCATTATTTGTTTTAAAGTGTAAGCCTTATCTGACAAGTCCACTTTATATAATTGCGGTTTTTCTATACGCTTATATTCATCCCAAAAATCCTCCAAGCTACTTTCTGTTTTATTGTGAATTTCGTTTAGAGTGGGGCTCTTATAAATAAGCTTGCCCTTTTCAAAAATCTTCGTGTAAAGCGGCTTGACGGTAAAGTTGCTTACTTCTTTTGTCTTCCAGCGATCAACAGGATGAATCAACGTGTAAGGCTTGTTGGGATCAATTACTTCTCCCTTTAAACATATAACGTCAGCTAATGCTTTTTTTGTTTGATTGCTGATAAGTCGATAAATCCTTTTTTCGCCGGGGTTTGTTATTTTTTCGGGATTATCGCTTATTTTTATTTTGGGAAACTCCTTGCCCTCTTGCTCTATTGCCACAAGTTTATACACTCCCCCTAAACTGGGATTTGTATAACTGGTAATAAGTTTTGTACCTATACCGTATAAATCTATTTTTGCGCCCTGTAAATTGAGCGAAGTAACAGTATATTCGTCAAGGTCTCCCCCCGCAAAAACTTTAACGTCATAAAATCCTTCGGCATCTAACATTTCCCGTGCTTTTTTGCTCAAATACGCTAAGTCGCCGCTGTCAAGACGTATGCCAACAGGTTTGAGTCCTTTTGCACGCATTTCCTTAAAAACGATAATTGCGTTTACCATACCGCTGTTTAGCGTGTCATAAGTATCCACTAAAAGCAAACAGCTTTTAGGATAGGTGGACGCATAAGCTCTAAAAGCTTCCAACTCGGTATCAAAAGACATTATCCAACTGTGAGCGTGAGTACCCTTTGGTATCGCATCAAACTTTTGTGCCGCTAAAACGTTGCTGGTAGAAGTACACCCGCCTATAATTGCCGCCCTTGCCCCATAAACTGCGGCATCGGGAGCTTGTGCGCGTCGCAAACCAAATTCAATAACCTTGCCCGGCGCTGCCGCTCGTGTTATTCTGCTTGCTTTGGTAGCAATCAGAGTTTGAAAGTTTATTATATTAAGTAACGCCGATTCCACAAGCTGAGCTTCCATAATAGGCGCTTTTACAATGAGCAACGGCTCATGCGGAAAGACAACAGTGCCTTCCTCCACCGCATAAATATCTCCGGTAAATTTAAAGTTTTTTAAATAAGCCAAAAACTCTTCGCCAAAATCGCCCATACGGCGTAAAAATGCAATTTCGTCTTCGCCAAAATGAAGGTTTTTGATGTACTGAATAGCTTGTTCCAACCCCGCCGCTATGCAATAATTGCTTTCGGCATTTGCTCGAAAATATAAATCAAATACGGCTTTTATGTTAGACATACCTTTAACCATATAACCGTTCATCATCGTAAGTTCGTAATAATCCGTCAAAAGTGTAAGATTTCGCTTTTCCATTTTTTTCTCCCGTTATATTTCGCTGTTTAGTGTTTCTTTGTCTTTTTGTGTTTTGGCAATATCCTTATTAAACTGCTCTGCGCGATTTATTATATCCTCTTCGTTTAACAAAGCATATTGCGCTTTTTTTAAAGCTTCGGTATAAAGCCTGTCTTTTTCGCCTACCTGCTCTTTAATAGACTGCGCTTCTTCCGCTAATTCTTTAGAATTTAGCTTTGCCCTACCAACTCGTTTGTCTATATATTTACCCATGCCAAAAACTTTATAATACCAAGCATCAAACTTTTTATCCCAGCCGGTATAAATCAAAATAAACCTGATAACCCCCAAACTAATAGCAATCCATGACACCAACTGACTTATTTTTATGCCTGTATTAAAAGCAGCGCCTCCCCACCTAATCCATAAGAACAAACTGTCGGTACGCAATCCCTCTACAAAAAGCCGTACGATGCCATAATACACACCGTAAAAAGCTAAGTTAAAGCCTCTTTTATAGTTTTTCCACCTTGTAATAAGGATAAAGGTAATAATAAAACCTATAAGAGTAAAAAACGATTCATAAAAAAAAGTCGCCTGATAATAATCACTGCCTATTTTAACGGCAGCGGGAAACCATTGCCAAGCGGGGTCAGTGATTAAATTTCCGTAAGCCTCTTGATTAATAAAGTTACCCCAACGTCCTATACTTTGCGCCAACAACAACCCGGGAGCGATATAATCGGTAATCCTAACAACGTTGTGCATTTTAAAATGCGCTACTATGTGGACAGTTAAGTATCCTAAAATTACGCCGCCGTAAATACCCAATCCTCCGTCTCTAAAATCCCAAAATGTCGACCAATCGGACAAAACGTCACTATAAGGAAAGACAAAAAAATACAACCTCGAACCGAGTACTGCCATAGGCAAAACCCAAATGGCATAATCTAAGCTGTCATCGGGATTGAGACCAAATCTTTTTAGTAAAAAAGAAAAAATAATAATCGCAAGCACCATACCGCTGACAATAATTAAGGCGTAATAAGTAATGCCAAATCCAAAAAATTCCACAGCGGGAGAGGAGCCGACATAGCCGTTAAAATTGATAAACGGCGCATTTAAAAAAGCTAACACATTAGTAATCCTCGTGAAAGAATTATATGCCAATTAGATAAAATAGTCAAGACACAATTGATTATTTTATGGTATTTAAGTTATATTTAATTAAAACCTGTCCATAATTTGTTTGGAGCGGCTACATACACCTTTTTAATCGGTTAAGAATAATGTATTTTAGACGTTGCTGTCGCCGCCCAAAGGATGTGCAATGTGATTAAACGGGGAGATATCTATTATGCCGACCTAAGCCCTGTGGTGGGTAGCGAACAAGGCGGCATCCGTCCGGTGCTGGTTTTGCAAAACGACATAGGCAACAAATACAGTCCTACGGTCATTGCGGCTGCAACGACGTCAAAATTAAACAAAGCTAAACTGCCTACGCATATAACGCTTCCGAGCAGTTTATCAGTATTGCCGAAGGACAGCGTTGTGTTGTTGGAGCAAATACGCACTATAGATAAAAGCCGATTAAAAGAAAAAATAGGCGAATTGCCGCCTAATGTTATGGAACAGGTGAACAACGCACTTTTAATAAGTTTAGGTTTTTTCAATTGATACCTACCAAAGAAAAAGCTTGTGCATCTTCCCCATCCGTTACCCACTTAGGGGGTCGCTTTTTTTAGCGACCCCCTTATCTTTTTGTTATTCAGTCAGCATACCGCTGTCTAACAAATTTGCAACACTGTTTACCGTTTCGTAATCAAACCCTCGGGAAAGTAAGTGCCGGTATAGTTTTAGCTTAAGTTTTTCGTCCTGCTGTTTATTTTTTATAAATTTTTGCGCTGTTTTTTTTGCAGCCAATAAGCTGTCCTGCTGGTCTAAATTACTTAGTTTTGTTTGGATAATCTCTTTATCTACTCCCTTAAGCAATAATTCCTGCTTTAATCTTATTTCTCCTTTACTCCCCTTTTGGCTTTCTACATACATTGACGCATAAAGTTCGTCATCTACATATTTATAATTTTTTAGCTTGTCAATAGCTTTAACAATTACACTTTCTTCAAATCCTTTTCTCTTTAAATAATCTGCAACTTGCTTAATTGTCTTCATGCTTCTACTTATGTAATTTAGAGATTTATCAAAAGCTATTTGCGTTTCGCTACCCTCTAAAATATCCTTTAACTGTCCCTCTGTCAGCTCCTGACCGATTTTTAAACGTGCACTTACTACGCTCTCCGCAGTTAGAGCGCACCTATATTCCCCATCTATATATAAGTTTACTTTATTTTTGTTACGTTTTTGTATCTCTAAAGAGGTAATCATTAAATTTCGCCTATGTAAGGCTGTCCTTCCTTTATACTTACCTTGCCATTGGTAGCATCAAGCACAGCGGAAATAATTTGTTGGCACTTTTCCGCCGTTGTTATAACTTTAAAAGTCACATCTGCTTCATAAAAACTTTGGTAACGAAAATTGAATTTTTTTATAACGGAAATTATTATGTCGGAAAAGGTGTAAGGAGCAATAATTTCTAAATCGATGCAATTGCTTAACTTTACCAACGGTATAATGCCTATTACATTTAACGCAGCATTGCCGTATGCTCTACTTAACCCTCCCGCGCCTAATTTTACACCGCCAAAATACCTTGTCACCACAATAACAGTATCAATTAAGTTTTTGGAAATGATTGCGTTTAAAATGGGCTTCCCTGCTGTGCCGTTGGGTTCGCCATCGTCAAAAAACTTCATTGTATCTTTTATAACATACGCATAACAGTTGTGAGTGGCATCAAAATGCTTTTTTTTGATCCCCGCCACAAAATCCTTTGCTTGGTCAGCGTTTTTTATGCAAGTTGCATAAGCAATAAAACGTGATTTTTTAACTACCGTTTCCTCTAAAAAAACTTCTTTTGGTAATGTATATTGGACAAAGTCCGTCATTTTCTTATAACCTTTATATGCGCTTTTTTACCCTTGTGTAGGACAAATTCCTTAGGTAAAATAAAATCGTAAGAGTTTACTTTGCTTTCGTCCACAGACACTCCGCCGCCGTCAATAAGCCGCCTCGCTTCGCTCTTGCTTTTAGCAAAACCAACTTCAACCAGTACATCAATAATATTGTCTGACAATACGCTTGTCTGTCGCATTTCCTCAATGTTATTGCTGAATGCCGCTTCCGCCTGAGCTTTTACCTTTTCGGCTATATCTTTTCCATGGACAAGTGCAGTTACTTCGTACGCTAACCTTACTTTAGCTTCGTTCATACGCTCGTCAAGATGACGGCACAACTCATTTATTTCCTCCAGCTCAACGAAAGTTAAAAGCTTAAGGCATTTTTCCGTATCTAAGTCGCTGATGTTGCGCCAATATTGAAAAAACTCATAGGGAGAAGTCTTTTGAGCGGAAAGCCAAACCGCACCTTTAGCAGTTTTGCCCATTTTTATGCCGTCACTTGTTGTCAAGAGAGAAAAAGTCATGGCATAAGCATCTTTTTGTTCCTTCCGTCTTATTAAATCTACGCCGCCTAACATATTGTTCCATTGATCGTCACCGCCTAATTGAAGCAAGCAACCGTAACGCCTAAGCAACACCAAAAAATCATAGCTTTGCATCAGCATATAATTAAACTCTAAAAAGGACAAGCCTTTTTCGAGACGGTTTTTGAAACACTCTGCGGTAAGCATTTTGTTAACGGAAAAACAAGTGCCCACCTCCCGTAAAAAATCAATGTAATTTAAATGAGTAAGCCACTCTGCATTGTTTACTATAATTGCTTTGTTGTCACTAAAGTCAACAAATTTTTGCATTTGCCTTTGGAAGCATTCGCAATAACTGCCTACCGTGTCACAAGTCAAAATCGAACGCATATCCGTCCTACCTGACGGGTCGCCTACAAGTGCCGTTCCGCCGCCAATAAGCGCAATAGGGCGGTGTCCTGCCCGCTGCATATGCGCCATAATTTTAAGCTGCATAAAATGCCCGACGTGCAAGCTGTCCGCAGTAGGGTCAAAACCTATATAGAAGGTGACTGACTCGTTTCCTAATAACTTATATAATTCTTCCTCATATACAATTTGTTTGATAAAGCCTCTTTCTCTCAGAGTATCCATTACATTTTTTGCTGCCATAAATTTCTCCTGTATCTTCATATTGTCTAACCAAACTGCTTTTATTCTACCGTTTCCATATATTTTTGCGATTTCTTTGTCAACAGATTTTGTGTTATAAAAGCAAATACCAATACAATCACATATATTATTACCCAAGCTAGAATGGTAAAAAGATGTGATGTGGGGTCTATTGCCGATCCGCCCATCAATAATACTGCAAAAACAGTAGCAAACACTACACTCAATAATAAACTCCACAAGGAAGAGCTGTTGTTTTTTAAACCTTCCTGTATATTGTTCCATTTTAGACGAGGATTTTTAAAGTCTAAAATAATCTGCAAATTGCTGTTGCCGTAAGTAAGCAAAATAAGCACAACAAACATATTTAACGCTTCCAAAATGCTTATCATACTAAAAGCAACCATAACAACAAGGCTTAATAAAATTATAACAGCATTGACAATTAAAGAAGCGATAACCTTTGATTCTGCATATGTTTTTCCCTCTATTGGCATATATTTATATATATAAAACATATGCCTATCTCGGCTTATTGCACCTGTTGCCATTACGTTGCTTCCTAATATTAGGAAGATGAATAAAAAATATACCTGATTAAAAGAACCAATCTCAGCTTCGGGAACTCGTCCATATACATAAGACATAAAGCCTACTACCACAGGAACAATTATTACTCCAAATAAACAGTATAAACCTAATTTATTGTCTCTAAAAATGTTTTTAAAATCAACGGACAATAATGTTTTTAATTTCCCTTGACTCTTAAAATCAGATTTATTAAATACGCTGGCAGTAGGATTTTCTAACTGACGTGTTAAGGTTTTTTTGTACCAAGCGCTTGCAATTAAAAGCATCAGCACAAACAATGCTCCATTAGTTGCCAAAAATAAAAGAATATTAATTAGTACATCTCCTACCTCTTTGCCGATAATAGCTTTCCCTAACCAAATATTGGGATACAAGTTTTTGCCCCCATTGGAAAAGCTTTCGAGTATATCATTTAAAAGTTGCGCTGTTTGCTCTGTTTCGCCAAAGGTCATAGACTTACCTATAATATAGTAAAATAGTACAAACAAACCGCCAAATAACAAAAGATAAAATAACAAGCCCCAAAAGCCTTTACCTTTTAATAAGGTTATTAAGTAAGAGATAGGTATTGCAATTAAGCAACCTATAGTCAGCGGCAAAATGGGCAATATCAGCATCATGGGCAATAATCCCAAATAAAAGCCAATATTTAAGCCATAACCTATACCAAAAGGCAGTACTAAAAACAATATTGCTGCGACGGCAAAAAGTATTTCATGCACGTATACCAGCAGTAATCTTGCGGTAAAAATCTTCCCGCCCGAAATGGGCAACGGTAGCAATTGACTTGCGTCATTATTGGTATAAATAGTGTTTATTATGGTAGTTAATCCAAAAAACAATACCAATGTTTGACCTAACGTATAAAGGAGAGAAATAATGCTTTCTGCTTTAAAAAAAGTCTGTTGGGCGCAAAAAACACCTAACGCATAAAACATAAAAGCAGCGGAAACAAATATAAAGCCAAAATATGCGCCTAAAATGATTATAGCAATCCAACTTCTGTTTTTTGTGCCGTCAGCTTTGTATTTGCTGAAACGAAAATGCTGCCGCCAAAAATATTTAAATAGAGCGTTAAATTTAACCACATTGCCTCCTAAGACAGCGTTGTGAGGTTTAAAAATACCTCTTCCAACGATTCATTTGCATTCTTGCGTAATCTGTCAAGAGTATCTACCGCAACAAGCTTTCCTTTGCTGATAATTGCTATACGGTCACAAAGCTTTTCCACAACATCAATCACGTGGCTGCTGAAAAACACCGTATTGCCCTCTCTGACATGCTGGTGCATTAGTTGTTTTAATTGATATGCTGATTTAGGGTCTAGTCCTGTCAGCGGCTCGTCTAATATCCATAGCTTGGGTTTGTGCAATATTGCGCCAATGGTAACAATTTTTTGTTTCATACCGTGACTGTATGTTGCAATTTGCTTGTCTGCATCTTTTGTAAGTTCAAACAGTTCGAGATATTTTTCCGCACTCTCTTTAATTTGTTCTACCGGCACATCATACATAATGCCCATAAAATTAAGATATTCTCTCCCTGTTAGCTTTTCGGGGACGGCGTGGTCGTCGCTGACATAACCTATTAACTTTTTGACTTGGTCGCGGTTTTTCGTAAGGTCTAAACCGTTTACCTCTATCCCGCCACTTGTAGGTGTCAAAATTGACACAATCATTTTAATTGTTGTGCTTTTGCCTGCGCCGTTTGGTCCTAAAAAACCAAAGATTTCTCCTTCTTTAACCTCAAGGTTAAGGTTATTAACCGCTAAGGTGCCGCTGTTTTTGTATTCCTTTGACAATCCAATAAGTTTTAGCATATTCTCTCCCATTTTTTGAGTATAATTTTTACTATTCTTTAAGTTTTGGTTTTTTGGGGTTTTTGTTACCTGTGTCTAAACCGTTGCCGGTAGGTCGGTAAAAAATCTCCTCCGTCAAGCCCTCCGGTAAATATTGCTGTAAAACATATCCGCCGTAATTATGAGGATATTTATAACCCCCTAACTTTTCGCCCGTGCTACGCTGATGCGATTGGTCCATAAGATGCGTTGGCACTCTTGCCGTAACAAACTCCCTTGCGGCGGCTGTTGCATTTTCCAACGCCTCAACACAACTGTTTGATTTAGGTGCGTTTGCAATATATAAAATAGCTTGCGTTAACGGTATGCGCCCTTCGGGCAGTCCTATGTTTTTAAATATTTCCATCGCCGAAGAAGCCACTACCAATGCCATCGGATCGGCTAACCCTACGTCCTCCGCCGCACATATGCTTATACGGCGGGCAAGCAGCATTGGGTCGCAACCGCTTTCGATAAGTCTGCAAAACCAAAACAAAGAAGCATCGGCATCACTGCCCCGCATGCTTTTGATAAAAGCGGATATCATGTCATAATAGCTTTGTTTGTCCACGCTTAAAGGTTTTGTCTGCATAGCGTTGCGCACAGATTCTTGCGTTAATTGTATCCCTTTTTCGCTTGTGTTAGCGGTAATTGCCGCAAGCTCAAGAGCATTGTAGGCGTTACGCATATCGCCGCCGCAAAAGGAAGCAACGTAGCTTAATACCTCGTCATCAGCAATCACCTTTAAGTCTTTTAGTCCGTTGGGACTGACAATAGCACGCTTTAAACCGCTGACTATGTCATGCTCTAAAAGGGCATAAAATTCGTAAACTCGGCAGCGGGAAACTATTGCCGGCGTCATAGAATAATAAGGATTTTCTGTTGTACTGCCTATAAAAATTATTGTGCCTTCCTCAATAGCCTTTAGCACACAATCACTTTGAGCTTTGCTCCAGCGGTGACATTCGTCTAACATTAAATAGGTTTTTTTGCCGTAAAGCGTGCGTCTCTTTGCCGCTTCCTCAATGACTTTTTTGGCGTCCGCAACGCCGCTGGTAACGGCGTTCAGTTTAACAAATGCACCCTCGGTAGAATTAGCAACAATACCAGCAAGGGTGGTTTTGCCAGTACCTGGCGGCCCCCAAAAAATACTACTGCCTAATTTGTCGTTTTTTATTGCAATAAAAAGAGGGCTGTTTGGATAAATAATGTGATTTTGACCGATAAACTCATTTAGCACAACAGGGCGCATACGCTCTGCAAGAGGTCGCACAGCATTTGCATTGTCATACATATTAAAATCAGCATTACTAAACATAAAAATATATTATCACAAACAAGACAACTTTGCAATTACTTTAAATATATGCAATAAATAAACACTGATTAATAAAAGAGGTGTGTTTAATAAGTAGAAGAAATTTTTTTAATGCTAATTAGTCTCTAATTACTTTTTTTTACCTCTCGCTGTTTCAGAATTATTTTGCGAATATATAAATAGTATTTTTCCTTTTTAGCCTAAAAGAAAATACCGTAAAATCTACGGTATTTTTACTTTTTTAGCTAATAGCGTATTTTACTGTTTACATTCCTGCGCGAGTTTTTTAAAGGAAGGGAGACTCCGCTCAATTTGTTGTGTGGTTACGCAATATGCTATACGCACATAACCCGGCGCACCAAAAGAGTCAGCAGGGACAAGCATAAGCTCGTACTTTTTTGCTTTTTCACAAAACTCTCCTGCATCGGCAATAGGTGTTTTTACAAATAAGTAAAACGCTCCGTCGGGATACACGCAATCAAAGCCGTATTCCTTAAGGGCATTGTATAAGATATCCCTGTTGGTTTTGTAAATGCTTGTGTCGGCAACCTTGCCTAAACACTTCGCCGCAACACGCTGAAACAAACTGGGCGCACATACATATCCTAAAGCCCTGCCCGCACCGCATACAGCGGCATAAACATCGGCGCAATTTTTCATATCCGGATTAACAGCGATATAACCTATCCGCTCTCCCGGTATGCTAAGCGATTTGCTGAAAGAATAACATACCAATGCATTGTTATAATAATTTAGTATATAGGGTATTTTTATGTCTTCGTATACAAGCTCTCTGTATGGCTCATCACTAATAATATATATAGGATGACCATATTCCTCTTGCTTTTGTGTCAAGATAGAGCAAATTTCTTTTATAGTTTCTTCCGTGTAAATAACGCCGCTGGGATTATTGGGGCTGTTTATAACAATTGCTTTTGTTTTTGCATTTATTTTTGCCTTAAAATCCTCTAAATCGGGCTGTAAATTTGCCAACGGCTTGACGGCTACTGTCTTAATGCCATTGACGGAGGCAAAAACGCGGTATTCGGGAAAATACGGGGCGAAAATTATCATCTCGTCTTCTTCTACACACAAGGCTTTAAAACTTATTGCAAGCCCTGCCGCCGCGCCAGTAGTCATATAAATATGTGAGGGAGAGATGGTAGCGCCGTATTGGGTTTTAATATATTGCGAAATAGCTGTGCGCACTTCTTCATCCCCTTGCGCGGAAGTATATCCGTGCAATTCGATACTGCTGAAATTGAGAGCCAAATCAGCTATTGTTTTGTTTACGATTTCCGGAGCGGGGACGCTGGGATTGCCAATAGAAAAATTAAATACATTTTCCTTGCCTACAATTTTTTCCCGCTGTTTGCTGT
>ENA-UOOR01003960-UOOR01003960.1-fermentation-metagenome-genome-assembly--contig:-NODE-3960-length-12279-cov-25.937173_pt1 | contig 12279 bp, 11 predicted proteins | sample MGYA00245780_ERZ724029 | MGnify/ENA primary metagenome ERZ724029 (study PRJEB28704, sample SAMN03018315) | fermentation metagenome | biome: anthropogenic terrestrial biome; feature: soil... | reverse complement strand
GAACCTGCACCGTGCATTGATTCTGTTCTGTAACCAACTGCTGCTGTTCCCAATGTAAGGTTTTCGATTAGTCTTAATACTTTAAGTCTGTTTTCTACCGGAACACCATCAACTCCTACTAAGTATTTTTCAACATACGGTCCGATTTTTGGATCTTTTAAATCTTTTTCCGAAGGAGCGGTTACCATTAAGCCACCTGCAATATCTTCAGCTAATCTTGCTATTTCATAAGGGAATCTTGTTACATTCTGTTTACATACATTTGCAAGCAATAAGTCTATCTGGTAGTTTCCTGCTTCCATTTTTGTGCCTTCTGCCGAACAAGCAATACCGCTTGAATACAATGTTTCGTTTAAGTGTGTCATTTCAATTAATTTGTCTTTAACATGAGATGCTTTTTGTGCTCCGTTGTAATCTGCTATAAGTGCCGCAGCTCCTATTAATACGTCACCAACTCCAACCTTGCATCCGCCGTAGCTTTGTCTGTGGTATCCGGCAAATCTTTCAACAAGCATTCCCGCAAATTCAGTTTCACCGTTTAAGAATATTCTATCGTTTGGAACAAATACGTTGTCAAATACTGTTAATGCTTCCATTCCGCCAAATTCGCTGTTTCCTACATCTATTTTTGAGCCTTCCAACTTTCTTGTGTCACAGGACTGTCTTCCAACTATCATGAATACACCTTCCGCATCAACAGGAACCGCAAAAGAAATTGCATAATCCTTATCTTCCGGTGTTAATGCTATGGTAGGCATAACCAATACTTCCTGAGAGTTGCAAATACCTGTCTGGTGTGCTTTGGCTCCTCTTACTACAACTCCGTCAGGTCTTCTTTCAACCACTCGTAAATATACGTCCGGGTCTGCTTGCTTACTTGGTGAAAGTGCTCTGTCTCCTTTAGGGTCTGTCATAGCTCCGTCAACAGTGTAGTCTTTTTCTTGAACAAATTTCATATAATTTGTAAATCTTTCATGATAGTTAGTTCCGTACGCTTTGTCGATTTCATATGTAGTGCTGAATTCTGCATTAAAAGCATCCAAGCCAACGCATCTTTGGAAACATGAAGCAGTTTTTTGTCCCATTAATCTTTGCATTTTAACCTTTTTAATAAGGTCGTCGGTACTTTGATGCAAGTGGCAGAAACGGTTGATTTTTTCTCCTGTCAGACTTGATGTTACAGTCATTAAATCTTCATACTCCGGCATTTGTGCCAAGTCATATGTTGCCTTTACCGAGTTCAAGGATGGTCTTAGTATTGGATTGTCAACAGGATTTTCCACCTTTTCACCAAACATGTAAATCTGCATGTTCATCTTTCTGATACTTTCTACATATTGTTCTCCAGTCATTAAAGCCATTATATTAACCTCCAAAAGTTATTTATTAGATACTTAATATATTGCAATCCTCGTGCCAATACTCAATGAGCTGTTATGCTAAATATTTTTCAATTATATATTTAACAAAAATTTACATTTCAATTAATGAATAATATAAGCCTTCAACAAACAATCCTTTTTCCATTAACTTATTTAAATCTTTTTTTGTTGAAGCGATAAGTTTAACATCTATAATAATTTTCTTATTAGAGCCACTTTTGCTTAAAATACCTTCCTCCACTAAATCTATAAGTTTATATTGAGCATATAACGGAAGTTCAGACACTTCCTCAAGATAAACAGTTCCACCATTATAGGCTTCTAAAATGCCTTTTTTCCCTTCCGGAAAATTTTTATATGTTCCGGGTTCGCATCCAAAAAGTTCTATATCAATTAAATCCTTTGAAACCTTTTCACAATTAAATCTAATAAATGATTTAGTATTTCTAATGCTATTACGATGAATATACTGTGCCTCAATATAAGTTGCATCAAAATTAATGGTCTTTAATAATATGTTAAAATCGAACCTTGATGTACAACTTACATAATCATAAGTATTATTTGGTTTAAAGTTATTGTTAAATACTCCTCCAAAACAAGAGTTTGGATACCAGTCGCTATCTTTTGTATATTTGAATTCGCTATACATAATTGCACCTACCTAAGAAAATTCGTTATTGTTACTTTAATTAGTAATACTTAAGCAATATACATGCCAAAAATTAAAATTATTTTAAATGTGATTATTATTATTGTTTCATTATTGCCTTCAATAACAATAAATGAACTTATAAATGAGAAAAAAATGTCACATGTATGTCAAAACTTTATCAGCTTTGACTCATGTGACATTTATGTCATTTTTTTAGTAGTATTTATTTTAGCAAATTATACAAACTATATCTTAATTGGAGATTGTTCTGTATTATTTTAATATCCTTTTCATAATAATTGTTTTTACTTGTGTAAGTTCTTCTAATGTAGCGCTTGCGCCTTCTCGTCCTATACCGCTCATTTTGTACCCGCCAAATGCTATTGCCGGATTTCTATAATAACCGGCACCATTAATAACAACTTCTCCGCATTGTAACTTTACTGCTGTTTTCATGGCTTTAGAGATATCGCGAGTCATTATTCCGCCATTTAAACCATATCTCGTAGAGTTGTGAATATTAATTGCCTCATCAATATCATCAAATTCAATAATGGAAAACACGGGACCAAATATCTCCATATCTTTAGCCACATCCATATCGGAAGTAATATCCGTTAATATAGTGGGCTCAAAGAACGTCCTACTAAAGCGCTTACCGCCATAAATACATTTTGCTCCTTGTTTAATAGTATGATTTACTTGATTTTCTACTTCAATAGCAGCCTTTTCATTTATGAGACATCCAATATCAGTACTTGGATCAAGAGGGTCTCCAACCTTTAAGTTGCTGATTTTATCGATTAACTTTTTGGTGAAATCTTCTTTAATAGTTTTCTGAATAATAATTCTTTTCGTAGCTATGCAAATTTGACCTGCATTGGTTATTCTTGATGCAATAACCTCTTTCACCGCCAAATCGATATCTGCATCCTCGCAGATAATTATAGCATCATTCCCGCCCAATTCTAAATGAAGTTTGTGCAAATTTTGAGCAGCTGCCTTAGCTGTATCTATTCCCACATCAGTACTGCCTGTTAAGCTTACCGCATCTATTTTATGGCTTCCAACTAAATACTTTCCAACCTTGGATCCGCTGCCTGTAACAACCTGCGCAGCATTACCGGGAACTCCCGCTTCTATCAACAGTTCTGTCAATCTCATAATAGTCAACGGATTATCTGAAGGTGGTTTTATTATAACAGCATTGCCTACAGCTAAAGCAGGGGCCACCTTGTATGCAAATGTAGACGCAGGGTAATTAAAAGGTATTACACACAATACTACTCCCAAAGGCTCTCTTCTTGTAAATACAACATCATTCTCAGTACCAATAAAATTATCAGGCATTGATATACCGTATAGATGATTTGCTCTTTCCACAAAACTTGTAATTATTCCTGCTATGCTTTTTATTTCTTGTAAAGAATTTTTAATTGTTTTACCGGTTTCCTTACATAGAATTTCAGCCAGCTCCTCACTATGTTCATTAATCTTTGCAACATATTTCAAAAGTATGTTTGACCTTTTATATAGCGGTGTGTTTGACCATTCGCACTTGCCTTCCTGAGCATAATTTAGCGAACATTCAAGATCTTCAATATTTGCATTTGGAACTGTATCAATAACTTCAAATGTTGCTGGGTTAATTATTTCTATTACTTTTTGATCTGCCGCGTCTGTTTGTTGACCGCCTATAAACATTTTCATAAGTATTACCTCCCTTTTTTAAGAGTTTATTTTAATCATACTCTGTACAGATACTATCACTTTGATTTCTTAACTTAATTATGTAGATCTTTATTTACTCTAATATAATTTTATTAATAAACATTATCTTTTTATTTTTGGTTTAATTATATTTATGTATTGATTTATAAATATTGTAAATGCATGGTCGTAAACAATAAACAATACTTGAGCTGCCAAAATCATCCACCAGGTAAGGGCTAAGACTATAAAAAGTTTTACAATTAAATACATTAATAAAAGTGAAATGTTAAAAAACGTCACTTTTATACCATATGAAATGTACTTGTTAAATATTTTGAATTCAATATAGTGTTTAGCAATACTGTAAAGTCCGAAAAAACATATGTATGTAACAAGTTCAACCTTATTGAAGGTTAAAAAGAAGCCTAAAATACAGGATGCAATATAAAATACTATACCAGCCTTTCCTCCGAATTCAACGACCACTATTCCGACAATCAAAGCTGCTGCCGCCATAAGTATTATTGTATTTGTTTCAATGACTGATGATAGTATTATAAACAGTTGATTTAACCCCAAGAGAACACCTAAGTACGCCACATCCTTACTTTTTAGCAGCATGAAATCAGGTCTCCTCCCAAACATTCACACAGACAGTCCGCACATATTAACTGCGTACAGCAATCAGCCGAGCTTGAGCCTCCTCCTCCGTAACTGTATACTCTTTGCTTGTATGTACGCTGCATGTTGTAAATATTATTTAAATAGTTTTGATATTCCATGTTAGCAGGCTCCATATTTACCGCAGTCTGAACATATTGCATGCCTTGATTTACAGACCCTAAGCTGACATGGCAGACCCCCATTAAAAAATTCCATTCGGCGTTTCTGACCCTTGTCTGGCGAAGAATACTTACAGCCTCTTGAAACCTACCTGAATTAACATACTGTCTTGCTGAATACAAATCACCGGTACTTCTTGTATTATTGCCGGAATAACCGGAGCCATAGCCCGCACTGTCTGCATTGCCATTCATTACTTCATCGTATGCCCATTGAATTTCCTTAAACTTTTCTTCTGCCAAATCCTGCAGGGGATTGTTCACATTCATGTCAGGGTGATACTTTTTTGCTAATTTCCTGTAGGCGCTTTTTACTTCCTCCTTAGATGCTCCTCTTTTTAAGCCTAGAACTTCATATGGGTCTTTCATCGGTATTCTCCTTTTTATCTAATTTATTTAGCATTCCTGAATATATAATATTATCTATTATTCCTTTATCCTGAATTAAAGGCAATTTTTCAATTTCATTACTTAACAGTGACAAATTCAGCATTAGGAGATTTTTTGCATATTCTTCTTTGTTTTCAATATTTAATTTATTAAATGGATTATATGATTTATTTTCTTCATCCTTTTTCATATCTTCATAGGCATCAATAAAATAAATATATTTACCAAGGTAGAAACCTATTCTTCGCAGGCTTTGCTCCCAGTTGTCTTTTTTGTATAAGAACATTTCTTCCATCAAATAGCCAAATTCGTTGGATACGGCATCAATGTCGCCGGTATCGTCTTTTTCAAGCTTGGAAATATTTTTTAGCCTCGCCTTAATTGTTTCGGATATTTCATTAAGCTCCGAATTTGACTTTTTAAATTTGCTTTCCAATACCAAAGCTGCCGCCAATGATTTGTAATCTCTGTCATCCTTCCAGTTGTCCATCAAATTGTAATATGAAAGTATTACATTTAGTGAAGCCGCATAATCGGTTATTTCATTTTGGATAACAAGCTGTTTTTTGCCGGGATGAACTATACACCTTTCATTATATATTTTGTTATTTGGTTCATAAAGTGAACTTAGCAAAAGTATTAAAAAGGTTATATCATAATTCAATGTAAGTCTTGATTTGTTGCCGAACTTGGTTTTCAAACGCTTGCACAATCCGCAGTAATAACCCTTGTAGCTGTAATATTCCTTGAATTTCAGTTCCATTTTATTTATTGTTACGTATCCGAACATCTAATCTCTCGCTTTTAGGTTGTTATTTATTTTAACAAGATAAATTTGCCTTGTCAATGGTTTGCCAATCATCTCATAAATTATACACTATTTAAATTAAAGCAATATTAAGGAAATATAAATTACTAATTAAAAAAAGAGGTGTGTCCCTCGCAATTCGGGGACATTCCTCCTGCCTATTTCGGGAACTTTATGGTTATTATTGTTCCGTCACTATTTGAACTATGAATATTTATAGTTCCGTCATAAAGCTCCACGATATGTTTTACTATGGAAAGGCCAAGTCCCGTACCTCCTGTTTCCTTTGAACGGCTTTTATCGACTCTGTAAAATCTTTCAAATATTCTGTCTATGTGTTCAGGCGGTATTCCAAATCCCGTGTCGGATACGATAATACTAACGACACCGCCTTCTTCGTATATCTTGATTCTTACGCTGCCCCCATGTTTATTATATTTAATTCCATTGTCAATAAGATTATATAAAAGTTCGTTAATATAATTATTGTTTGCTTTCATTACGACATCGCCTGCGCTTAGCGTAAGGCTTATACCGTGCTTTTCTGCTTTCGGGCTAAGTAGTGTAACTACATCTTCACTGATCTTTTTAATGCTGATTAGCTTTTCTTCAGCAGTGCCTGTTTTTTCTTGAATTTTCGAAAGCCTCATTAAATCTTCAATCAATGATATGAGCCGCATTCCTTCTTTGTAAATTATGGCACTGTATTTTTTTATGTCTTCATGGTCTGTTATCAACCCTTCCTTTATCATTTCCGCAAAACCTATCATGGTAGTGAGAGGTGTCTTTAATTCATGGGACACATTGGCTGTAAATTCGCTTCTCATAATTTCGGCTTTTTTCTGAATTGTAATATCTTCAATCAATATTAACAATCCTTTTACGATTGAGTTTTTTTGCTCCGTTACAGGACTGAAATAATATCTGTAATGCTTGTCGAAAATATCCGCATCGTGTATCAGATGTTTGTTTTCCCTTAAAGAAGCATCAATTTTATCAATAATTTCAGTGCTGCGGGTTAACTCTAAAATATTCCTGCTTTCTTTTAATTCGAAGCTTTCATTTCCTATCATTGCTTTTGCGCTTTTATTGACAGAAAGAATGTCTTTATTGTGATTTAACAGTATGAATCCTTCCTTCATATTTCCTGTTATAAAGGATATATTGTCCCGTTCATATTTAAGCTCGTTTATATATTCGTTTATTTTATTTTTCTGGTCTCTTATGGTGTATGAAAGAGGTTCTAATTCTTCATAAATTTTAATATTATCCTTTTGTTCTGCGTCTAATATATCATCCAGTGACTTGGTCATTTCGTTAATAGGCTTTAAAATCTTGCGGGCAGTTACCTTTGCAGCAAAATAAACAATAAGCAAAACAAAAATAAACAGTACAAAAAGTAAGGGTAATATGCTTCCAAATACCTTGTTTATGCTGCTTATTTCTCTCGATAACCTAAGCACCGCATCGTCATTTAACTTTGTGGCATAATAGTACATATCCGATGATACGGTATTTGAATACCTTGTATCATCGCCAAAACCCTTTTCAAATGCTTCAACAACTTCCGGTCTGTCTTTGTGGCTCTCACTAATTACGTCATTCCAGCTGTCATGAATAACATTTCCATTTTTATCAATGATGGTAAATCTTATATTGTAATCTACCGATTTTAAAATACTGTTTACCGATGAATTGATTGAAGCTGTATTGTCCCACTTTTGAGGCTCCGCTGTAAGCTTTACTATCGTTATAAGCTGCTGTTTTGCATTGTTAACGTAAAAATCATGATACACATATGTTGTGAATATACACGTTATGGATGAAGTAACTATGGATATCAGCAGTATTGTTAAAAAAAGCCTTCTCCTCATGAATTCACCGCTCCTCTAATTTATAACCGGCACTTCTTATAGTGGCAATATAATTGGTGCATCCCACTGCCTCAAGCTTTTGTCTTATTGTTTTAATATGCATATCAACGGTCCTTGTTTCACCTTCGTAATCATAGCCCCATATTTCCTGAAGGATTTTATCCCTTGAAAGTACAATTCCCTTGTTGAGCATTAAGTAATGCAGCAGTTCAAATTCCTTATATGTCAGCATCACCGGCTTATCCATATATTGCAAATTTCTCTTGCTGTAATCCAATACTAAATCCTTGTATCTTATTTCATCTTCCACCTTCACTTCGGAACGTCTTAAGACAGCCTTAACTCTTGCCAGAAGCTCCAACACTCCAAAGGGCTTAGTAATAAAATCATCCGCACCCGATTCCAATCCTTTTACTTTATCTAACTCCAGCGATTTAGCCGTAAGGATTATAACAGGAATGCCTTTGTATTCAGAGTTGTCCTTTAGCTCCTTTAAAATTGTCATCCCATCGATTTTAGGAAGCATCAAATCAAGCAATATTAAATCCGGAAGTCTGTTCTTCATTTCATCATAAAATGCCGCAGCATCTTCAAATCCTTTTACCTCAAAATCCGCAGTGCTAAGAGCAAGTGTAATTAACTCCCTTATGCCTGCTTCATCTTCAACGCAGTATACAAGTCTCATTTTAATCTCCCATTATATTCTCTTGCATGCTCCCCCGTTATAGAAAATATAACCCACTCAGCTATATTTTCCGCATGATCACCTATTCTTTCTAAATATTTTGCAATCATTATTAAATCAATTGCCTGTTCGCCGTTTTCTTTATTTTCCTGTATTTTTTCTATTAATTCTTCTTTTACCACCTGAAATAAATTATCGACAATATCATCCGCGGCGCATACTTCCTCAGCCAAAACCTTGTCTTTGTTGACAAATGCATCAACACTTCTTTTTACCATACTGATGGTTGCTTCTGCCATTTGGGGAATATGGACAAGATCCTTTATGAATTTTTGATTAACCATATATTCGGCGATTTCTGCTATATCTTCAGCATTATCACCTATTCTTTCCATATCGGTTATCATTTTAAGTGCAGTGCTTATAATTCGAAGGTCTGATGCTACCGGCTGCTGCTGCAATAGCAGCTTAAGACAATGACTCTCAATAGTTTTTTCCATGTCATCAATTTCAATTTCCAATTCATTAACATTTCTAATCAATGACAAGTCCCGGTTTATGAGCGCTTTAGCACTGTATTCAATTGCATTTTCTATCAGACCGCCCATTTTTATCAATTCAAGGTTTAGTTTATCCAGCTCTTGATCGAATCTATATCTCATATTTGCCTCCTTTTATCCAAATCTTCCGGTTATATAATCTTCAGTTTTTTTATTTTTAGGCATCGAAAACAACTTTTCTGTTTCATCAAATTCAATTGCTTCTCCATGAAGGAAAAATGCTGTTTTGTCCGATATTCTTGTTGCCTGCTGCATATTATGAGTAACAATTACAATTGTATAATCTTTTTTAATTTCAGTCAGCAAATCTTCTATTTTCATGGTAGATATGGGGTCAAGTGCGGATGTCGGCTCATCCAGCAATATGACTTCCGGATTAACCGAAAATGCTCTGGCTATGCAAAGTCTCTGCTGCTGTCCTCCGGATATACTTAAGGCGTTTTTTTTAAGTCTGTCCTTCACCTCATCCCACATGGCAGCGGAGCGAAGACTCTTTTCCACAATTTCGTCCAATTTTGCTTTGCTTTTAACACCGTGGGTCTTCGGACCATATGCCACATTTTCATAAATGCTCATGGGAAACGGATTTGGTTTTTGAAAAACCATACCCACTCTTCTTCTTAGTACGGTTGCATCCATATCACCATATATATCTGCATCATCCAAAAGTATTCTGCCTGTGATTTTTACTCCCTCAATCAAGTCATTCATCCTGTTCAATGATTTCAGCAGTGTGGATTTACCGCAGCCTGAGGGCCCTATAAAAGCTGTTATTTCATTTTCTTTTACATTCATATTTATATTCTTTAAAGCTTGAAATTCTCCGTAATACAAATTAACATTTTCAATTTTTATTTTATCCGTCATTGTATCCTCCCTATTCTGCCTGCCAACTTAGTAGTTGTATAGTTCACTGTAAACACTATCAAAATAAGAATTGCTCCCGTTGCAAATGCCATGTCTTTAGAATGCGGCAGACCCTCACCCGCAAGCATATACATGTGAATTGCAAGGGTTCTTTGTGATGAAAGCAAATCTAAAGACGGATTCTTCATTACATTTGTTCCGCTTGTAAATATCAGTGCCGCCGTTTCTCCCACAATACGACCGATTGCAAGAATTACTCCCGAAAGTATCCCAGGCATTGCAGTCGGAAGAACTATTCTGAATACCGTGTGAATCCTTGTAGCTCCTAACCCCAAACTTCCTTCACGATAGGTATCAGGAACTGACTTTACGGCTTCTTCAGACGAACTTATTATTACCGGCAAAATCATGATTGATATTGTGCATACTCCTGATAAAACAGATGCTCTGAACCCAAGTATATTGACAAAGAATATCATTCCGAACAAACCATATACTATTGAAGGTATTCCTGCCAAAGTATCTGTGGCAAGCCTTATAATTTTTACCGCTATACTCCCTCTCTTGGCGTATTCTGCAAGATAAATCGCACAAAACACACCTATCGGGACCGAAATTATAAGAGACAAAAAAATCATTTGAATTGTTGCAACAATAGATGAAAAAGCAGAAAGAGTTTCTGAATTATATTCTCCAAACAAAAACACTAAATTAATTTTGGGAATTCCTCTTAATAGTATAAATAAAAGTATATAGATTAAAACTCCCACTGTCAATATTCCACAAAGCCATACAAACGATTTTAACAGAATAGATTTTACTTTTCTTTGCTTTAAGTTATTTAACCTTCTATCCATGGATTACCCCTGTTAATTTCTTTGAGCCTTTGATTTTATAAGGCTTAAAGAAATATTTAGAATTATTATAAATATAAACAGAACTACACCTGTTGATATAAGCGCCGACTCATGAAGTCCCGATGCATAGCTCATCTCCGTAACAATGTTGGCCGTCAATGTCCTTATTGGTTTCAGAAGCTCTATTTTATCAAGAGGCATGACAGCATTTCCGGCAACCATAACAACAGCCATGGTTTCACCCGCCGCCCTACCCACACCCAATATAATTGACGTTAAAATTCCTGATTTGGCCGCAGGAACTATTACATTGAAAACTGTTTCTTCCTTTGTGGCACCAAGACCGTAGGAACCTTCCCCATAACTTTTAGGAACAGCCCTTATGGAGGATTCGCTGATTGAAATTATTGTTGGTAGTATCATAATTCCCAAAATTATTGAGGCTGACATGATGCCGTACCCGTTTCCGCCCAAATTTTCTCTTACAAAAGGAACAATGGCTTCCATTCCGAAAAAACCGTAGATTATTGAAGGTATACCTGCCAACAAGTTTACGGCAGGCTTCACAATTTTATAAACATTATCCGGACAAAATTCAGCTAAAAATATAGCACACATTAAACCGACAGGCACGCCTATAACAATCGCACCGGCTGTTACATAAATACTGCCCGCAATCATGGACAGTATTCCGTAGGAAGCAGGTTTGTTTGTAGGCCCCCACTTTTCATTAAATATAAAATCCATAAAACCTATTTCAGCAATAGCAGGTATACCTCTCATGAATAAGAAGAGGCAGATGGCAATGACCGCTAATACGGAAATTAATGCAGACAGAAAGAAAATTGCCTGCATAATCTTTTCATCAAAATTTGACTTTTTAGTATTTTGCATTATTTAACTTCAGACCACTTTGTGATTTTGCCTGTATATATATTTGTAATATCCTCAGATGCCAAATCACTTTTGGGATTTTCCTTATTAACTATTACTGCAATGCCATCTATTGCAAGAACACGTCTGTTTAGCTCCGACGCCTCTTCTTCTTTCAATTCCCTTGAGCTCATTCCTATGTCGTAAGAGCCGTCCAATGCAGCTTTTATACCTTGGGAAGAACCGTTTGACTGCATTTCAAATGTTACATCAGGATTAAGCTCCCGGTATCCTTCCTGCAATTTCTCCATCAACGGCGTTACCGATGTGGAACCGGCTACCTTAATTGTTCCCGACATACCTGATGATGTGTATTCTTCAGTCGAATCAACAGCACCTATAAACTTCATTTCATTTGCAACAGCCTGTCCCTGAGATGATTCAGTGAATTTTAAGAAATCTTTTACTAAGTCATTTTCAGTTCCTTTTGTAACCAATAAAAATGGTCTTGATACCGAATAACTGCCGTCTCTTACATTTTCAACCGTGGGTTCTGCGCTGTTTACCGCAACCGCTTTGATTCTGTCGCTTACCGAACCTAATGAAATATACCCTATACCGTATTTGTCTCCTTCAACTGCAGTTATAACTTTATCCGTTCCATCAAATTCTAAAGCACCTACAACTAATTTATCTGTTTCCGTATCACTTTCCTTAACAATTATTTTCATTATTTCATGGAAAGCACCTCTTGTTCCGGAAGCGGAATCTCT
>ENA-UOOR01003955-UOOR01003955.1-fermentation-metagenome-genome-assembly--contig:-NODE-3955-length-12295-cov-5.454739_pt1 | contig 12295 bp, 13 predicted proteins | sample MGYA00245780_ERZ724029 | MGnify/ENA primary metagenome ERZ724029 (study PRJEB28704, sample SAMN03018315) | fermentation metagenome | biome: anthropogenic terrestrial biome; feature: soil; material... | reverse complement strand
TACTTATAAAATTAAGTGAATACTTCGAGAATGAAAATTCAATAAAAAAAGATGGCATTCAGGCAACCGAGAATGTAAATAATAAAGAATCAAATAAGACAGATTTTACTGAACGTGCAAAAAATTTGGAACAATTTGAAAGTGAAGAAAATTCGACAGGCACTTCCGGAACAGGATTCAACGTAACAAACCTTCCTGATAAGATTGTTGAGGAAATTGAATCCAGTGGTGACGGAGCCGTGAAGGTTGCTGGAATATTAGAAACTCATCCTGATGGCTACGGTTTTTTAAGAACAAACAATTACCTGACAAGTGATGAGGATGTATATATATCACCTTCTCAAATAAGAAGATTTCATATGAAGACCGGAGATAAAATTGCCGGTATAACAAGACCACCAAAGCAAGGGGAAAAATTTAAAGCTCTATTGTATGTTAAGCAAGTAAATGATGAAAATCCTGAATTAGCAAGAAACAGAAAAGACTTCGATTCACTCACCCCTATTTATCCAAATGAAAGAATTAAGCTTGAAAGCTCGGCAATTAACATAACCATGAGATTAATAGATTTGATTGCTCCTATCGGCAAAGGACAAAGAGGTATGATTGTTGCGCCCCCAAAGGCAGGAAAAACAACAATTTTGAAAAACATAGCAAACAGTATTGCAGAAAATTACCCTGAAGTGGAAATTATTATGCTTTTAATAGATGAACGTCCGGAAGAGGTTACAGACATGAAAAGATCTGTTAAGGGAGATGTTGTGTATTCTACCTTTGACGAACTTCCGAAAAATCATATCAAGGTTGCGGAAATGGTTCTGGAAAGAGCTAAAAGGCTTGTTGAGCAGGGAAAGGATGTGGTAATTCTTCTGGACAGCATAACAAGGCTTTCAAGGGCATATAATCTTACAATAACCCCAACAGGAAGGACACTCTCAGGAGGGCTTGATCCGGGAGCATTGTACGGACCAAAAAGATTCTTTGGAGCTGCAAGAAATATAGAATATGGCGGCAGCTTGACAATTTTGGCAAGTGCCCTGATAGAAACAGGAAGCCGTATGGACGATATGATATTTGAAGAATTTAAGGGAACAGGAAACATGGAAATCCATCTTGACAGAAAGTTATCTGAAAAAAGAATTTTCCCGGCTCTGGATATAAATAAATCCGGGACGAGGAGAGAAGAACTGTTGTTAAACTCAGAAGAACTTCAGACAATCTGGCAGCTAAGAAAAGCAATGAGCAATTTTTCAATTGCAGACGTTACTGAAAGATTAATTGATGGTCTGGTGAAAACCAAGACTAATGAAGATTTCATAAAACAGGCATCAACTCAGCTGTTTAATGTAGATAAAATGAAAGATGACCTTGTAGACAGAAACTATTAATGATTAATAAAACAAAAAAAACATTGTAATATGATTTGCCCTATGTTATAATACTGAAGGTAAATTGATAATATTATATGATTAATATAGAGCGAGAAAGAGGTGAACAGTATGAAAAAAGGAATACATCCAGATTACAAAACTGTTACTGTTAAATGTGCATGTGGAAATACATTTGAAACTGGTTCAGTACTTGACGAAATCAAAGTTGAAATATGTTCAGAATGTCATCCATTCTTTACAGGCAAACAAAAGTTTGTTGATAAAGGCGGCAGAGTTGACAGATTTAAGAAGAAATACAACATGGAATAATGGTGGATTCGCTTTTGGCAACTTTTTGGCAATTTATTGCTATGGAAGTTGCCTTTTGGTTTTTTATCCCAATGATTTTCCCAGGCATAAAAAAATCCTTCATATTTAAAGGATTATAAAAGATTATATGGTATGATTTGACTGGCGAATGAACTTGTTTTTTGCAACAGGTGTATTTTTGTACACCATAAAGGGTGCAATTTTTATATCAGGCAGTTTCTTCAATCCTGGCCTTGAGTCTCCTTACGTCATTTTCAAGGCGTGTAAGTCTTATAAGCATTAATTCTTTTTCTCTTTCTACTTTCAAGGCATCGTCAAGTTTACAGCTTAGATTAAAGTGTCCCTCTGCAATCAGCTGAATATTTTTATTAGTTTCATTTTCAAGGGTTATCTGAATATCTTTAAACTCTGCATATACGTTGTTAAATTCATCCTGAATTGTTGTGTAAACTCCTTTGAATCCTTCCTGCATTTCGTTTCTTACAGCATTAACATCAGATTTTACATCTTTAACTTCATTCTTTAAACCATTGACATCAGATTTTACATCTTTAACTTCATTCTTTAAATCAATAACATCAGATTTTACATCTTTAACTTCATTCTTTAAATCATTGACATCAGATTTTACATCTTTGACTTCATTCTTTAAATCATTGACATCAGATTTTACATCTTTGACTTCATTCTTTAAATCAATAACATCAGATTTTACATCTTTAATTTCGTTCTTTACATCATTAAAACCTTTATCAATTTGTGCAACAACTTTTTCTAATAATTCTCTGTCGGTCATGCTCATTCCTCCTTGATTTTATAGGTATTTCTCTGCCATACTTTATTTTTCTCCTATAGTCATTGCAATAAAGTTCATATTAATATGTAACTTCATTATAGCATAAATTTGTTAGGGGTCAATAAAAAATACCTTTTTAAGTTATTCGTTCATACTACAATAGCAGACAATAAAAAATAGGAAATTTGCTAATGTTTCCCAAAACAAAATTTTTTAGTGGAATTTTCCGATAAACTCAATAGGTTTATTAACTAAACTTTTAATTATGTCAACATACCTTTCCTCTATTGTAATTAGGCAGCTGCATGAAGGACCTCCTGAATGGTTTAAGTCTACAGAAATGTTTTCATTATGCTTTATAGTTAGACTGTTGTATTTACATAAATCTCCAAGTTCGGCAGCAGTGCCTCGTGAGCCTACAGGCAGCATCTCTTTTATGTAATCACATAAATATAACTTTTCAAAATCATCTATTTCAAGAATTTTATCCGGGTTATTTACCACATCATCTCCCACAAGAGGCATTCCCAAGAGAAGACATACATCTCCCTTCAAGGTTTTTTTATATTTTAATTTTTCTTTGTTGCATATACCTATGCATGTAACGCCCATTGCGGTTTGAACTGTTTTGATATTTTCCTCGGTACTTCCGGTTAAATGAATTCTGATAGTCTTAAGCTCTGACAATAACTGATTAAATCCCTCTATAAGTTGCTTTCCCGTGTCATCCATTTCAACCGCAAGACCATTGGCCAGTACCATGGGAGCAAATCCCATGCTCATAAGCTCAGCAATGGCAACCTTTCCAGTTTGATAGGCTATTAGCTGAGGTTCAGCTTTAATAAAATCATGCTCCTTTAACCCGATTCCTCCGCAGGAATCACATGAGATGCCCAGGTATATGTCTTTATCAAAATCTAATATAGTTAAATCTCTTATTTGTTTAATATTCATTTTATCTCCAAAAAATCATAATATTTATTTTAACATATATTTAACAAAATTTCACATACATCAATAAAATAAAAGTATTAAGAAAACTTAACAAATGCTTTAAAAATATAAAATATCAGTATTCTGACGTTTGGGTGAATGTCTTGGCAGGAAATATTTTAAAATAAATTTATAAAGCCTGCAACAAACAGGTTATTTTTTACGTCTATATATTAAATAGAAAAAATGCAGAGGTTCCTATGAATAAGATAATATTAATTTTGTGTTTAATTGTAATCGTTATTTCCACATTTTATATGCTTTACAGTACGGTAAAATATTATTTGAATAAATAATTCAGGATATTATGAATAACATAAAAACTTCAAGATTGTATATATAATAAAAGATAAATGCAAAAAATGCAATGTGTTTTTCATTGCATTTTTTCAATTATCAAAGGAATTCGCTTTTTATTGCTTTATAAAAATAATTATGATATAATTTTAAAAAATTACCATTATGAGGTCAGGTGGTTATAATTGTCACATCAAGCTTTGTATAGAAAGTTCCGCCCCAAAACATTTGATGATGTTCTTGGGCAGGAGCACGTTATCAGGACACTTAAAAATCAAATAAAGACGGATAATATTGCACATGCATATCTTTTCAGCGGAATTAGAGGAACAGGCAAGACATCTACGGCAAAAATATTTTCAAGAGCTGTAAACTGCCTTAACAACCATGATGGAAACCCATGCAATGAATGCGAGATATGTAAAAGCATACTGGATGAAACCAACATGGATGTTATAGAGATGGATGCTGCTTCAAACAACGGTGTTGAGGATATCAGGGAATTAAGAGACAAGGTTAATTTTTTACCGGTAAAAAGCAAGTATAAGGTTTATATAATAGACGAAGTACATATGCTTTCAAAAGGTGCATTCAACGCCCTTCTTAAAACCCTGGAAGAACCTCCTGAGTATTTGCTGTTTATACTTGCAACAACAGAGCCTCAGAAAATACCTGCTACAATACTATCAAGATGTCAAAGATTTGATTTGAAAAGAATTAATACATCTGTAATTGTAGAAAGCATGAAAAAGATATGCGAAGAAATAGGTGTTGAATATGATGAAAAAGCACTGAAGCTTATTGCTTCCAACTCTGAAGGAGCCATGAGAGATGCTCAAAGCATATTGGACAGGTGCCTGTCATTTAATAATAATGAAAAGGTTGATTATGAAACAGTAATAGATTTACTTGGAACTGTAAACTACCAGGTAATTTTAGAAGCAGCTAATTGCATAGTCAGCAGAGACATTAAAAATACAATGATATTGGTGGATAACATATTGAACGAAGGAAAAGAAGTTTCAATTTTCCTTGATGAACTGATAATATGTTTTCGAAATATGCTTATTATAAAAACAACCAATTCAACAGACAATTTAATGAGAATATCTGAGGAAGAGTCGGAAGATATTAAAAGATTAAGCAGCAAAATTTCTGTTGATGAAATTGTAAGAATAATAGAAGAACTGTCAGTTACACAGTTAGAATGCAAAAGAGCCTTGAATTCAAGGGTTATATTAGAGACAAGGCTGATTAAGATGCTGCATTCAATTAATAATGCTGATGAAATCATGAACAAAATTCAGGAGCTGGAAAACAGTTTTAAGAACAACAGCATACCGGTAAAACAGGCAACTGCGGATATAAAAAGAGCTTCAATTAAGGATGATGAAAAAAAACCCTCAATTGTTATAAATAAAATGCCTGAACAGACGATTTCAGAAAGTTATGAAACTCAAAAATCCACAGAACCGGAGCAAAGTTCCGGGAATAGCGAAAATAAAAGCGATGAAGCAATTTACAATGCCATAATGAACGGATGGCAAACAATCCTTAAAAAGATAAGGAGTGAAAATGCCGGACTTCAGGCAATTATAAGGGAATCTCAATTATGCGAAGTATCAAATAAGAAAGCGGTATTTGAATTTGACCCTAAGTTTACTTTTCATATAAGTGCTGCAAATCAGCCCAAGAACAGGCAGAAATTTAAAGAAGTTTTAAGCAGCTTTTTAAACGAGGAATGTGAAGTTGAATTTATTATAAAAGGAGAGGAGAAACCTAAAAGTTCTCTTCCCGCAATGGAAGATGTGTATGAAGACCTTAAAAATGAATTTGGTGAAGAAATAGTTGAATTTAAGCAGGAGGATTAAAAATGAGCAAGGGTAAAAGAATGCCTATGGGAATGCCCGGCGGCGGAAATATGAATAATATGATGAAGCAGGTTCAAAAAATGCAGAAGCAGATGGAGGATATGCAAAAAGAGCTTGAAGAAAGAGAAGTAGAAGCAACCTCCGGAGGAGGTGCTGTTACTGTCAGAGTATCCGGCAAAAAGGCTTTGCTTGGCGTTAAGATAGATCCTGAGGTAGTGGATAAGGATGATGTGGAAATGCTTGAGGATATGATAGTTGCAGCCATAAATGAAGCATTCAGAAAAGCAGATGAAATGACTGAAGATGAAATGAGAAAGGTTACAGGCGGAGTAAATATTCCAGGGTTATTATAATGGAGCAGTATACACCGCCAATTACTAAACTCATAGAGGAACTGGCAAAGCTTCCCGGTATAGGAAGAAAGTCTGCTCAGCGTCTTGCCTTTCATATACTTGACATGAAGGGCAGTGATGTCCTGGAGCTTGCAAATGCAATAGTTAATGCAAAAAAGTATACAAGGCACTGCAAGATATGCGGAAATCTCACAGAAGGAGATACCTGCAACATATGCGACAATGTTAAACGGGATCATTCAACCATATGTGTGGTGGAGGATGTAAGAGATATATCTGCAATGGAGAGGACAAAGGAATATAAAGGCATGTATCATGTGCTTCACGGAACCATATCTCCCCTTGATGGAATAGGCCCTGACGATATCAATATCAAGAACCTGGTAACAAGACTTAATTCTGATATTGTTGAGGTAATATTAGCCACAAATCCTACCATTGATGGCGAAGCAACGGCAGTATACATATCCCGTCTAATAAAGCCCATGGGTATTAAAACAACCCGTATAGCCCATGGAATACCTGTTGGCGGTGACATAGAATATGCCGATGAAGTAACTCTCATGAGGGCCATGGAAGGCAGAAGAGAAATGTAAAAGCACTAATATGAACAGAATACTTGGCAAAAATTAAACCTCTAAACGGAATGAAAATATCCAGTTCTGAGGTTTATATTATTGTGAATAAAAAACAACTTAATCAATATTATTGCTGTGAAATATTTAACCTGGCATATATATTCTGCTGTATTAGCTAATAAGTAGTAGAACATTACAAACAATTATGCTATGATTGTAAATAATAAAAGAGAAAACATTCAGAGGTAGAAATGAAGGTTGCAATAATCGGATACAGCGGTTCGGGTAAATCTACGCTGGCAGGTCGGCTAGGGAGTTTTTATAATTGCCCTGTTTTATATCTGGATAAAATACAATTTGAGGAAAATTGGAAAGAACGGGATGTTGAAACAGCTAAAGCTATTGTAAAAGATTTTTTGGACAGTAATGGAAGTTGGATTATTGACGGAAATTATACAAAGTTTTTCAGAGAGAGAAGGCTGGAGGAAGCAGACGTGATTATATACATGAATTTCTCCAGATGGATCTGTTTGCGTCAGGTACTTGCCCGATATAGAAAATATAAAGGAAAAACCCGCGAAAGCATTGCAGATGGATGTGATGAAAAACTGGATTATGAATTTATTAAATGGATTCTGATAGACGGAAGGTTAAAAGAAAAACAAGAACAATACGCTGAAACAATAAAAAAATATAGTGAGAAAACTATAATATTAAAAAACAGGAAAGAAACATCAGCTTTTTTATATAACCTACTGGCACAAGAAAAAATGTAAAAAACGATTAATGTAAAATAATGGTAATTAAGTTCCGGAAGTACTATTCGCAGTATGCACGGGGACATGAAATTTTAATAATAGAGATTGTGAGGTAGAGTATATGAGACGAAAAGACAGGGAAATGAGCAGAGAATTTGGGATTGAGGTTATAGACAGGGCAGATTACGGTGTGGTTTCCATGATTGATGAAAATAATGAACCCTATGGCATACCTCTTTCCATAGTAAGAGATGGCGGCAATTTATATTTCCATTCGGCTTTAAGCGGTAAAAAGGTAGATATATTCGAGAAAGGTCATAGGGTCAGTGTATCCTTTGCAGGTCAGATTAAGGTTCCTGAAATTTATTCAAAGGAAGAATTAAATGGAATAATGGAAGATAAATCTGCTGCAGGAGTTCTTTCAAGTAAGGTTTTTACAACAGAATATGAATCATCCCTTGTAAAAGGAACAATAGTCCCGGTGGAAGATGAGCAAGAAAAATTAAGGGCAATAAAGCTCATATGTGAAAAATACGCTCCAACAAAAATGGAATATTTTAATTTGGCAGTAGAATCCGGACTGCAAATAGTTAACATATACAAAATTGAAATAGAAGAACTCACGGCAAAAAGAAAAAAATTTGATGCTCATGGCGAAGAACTGAAATGGGGAAGAATGGAGTAGAACATGGTTTATTTGGAAGGCTTCACGTTTCCGCGCGATGATATGGAATTCGGCTTTTTTATGAATATACAAAGAACGTGCTACGACTCGTTTTATCCATTCAAAGTATTATCCAAGCATGGCTTTGAAAGAGTTGATTTTGAGCCGGTTACTATTTTTTATGGCGGAAATGGTTCGGGAAAATCAACAGCACTGAATGTCATAGCTGAAAAAACCGGAATTAACCGCGATTCAATTTATAATAAATCCAATTTCTTTGCTGATTACGTAGACATGTGCAATGTGAAGATTTCCGGAGACAGCTTGCCTGAAAACAGCAGCATCATTACCAGCGATGATGTATTTGACTATTTGCTGAATATCAGGAATCTCAACGAAGGAATTGACCAAAAAAGAGAAGAGCTTTTTGATGAGTATTTAGATTTAAAATATTCCCAATATCAAATCAGGTCAATAGCAGATTATGAGCATTTAAAGAAGGTGAATAATTCCAGAAGGAAGACTCAGTCACGATTTGTGAGAAGTGAGCTTATGGATAATGTAAGGGAATACTCCAACGGTGAAAGCGCATTCCGCTATTTTACAGAAAAAATCAGAGAAAACAGCGTTTATTTGTTGGATGAACCTGAAAACAGCCTTTCCCCGAAACTTCAGGTAGAATTAATGAAGTTTTTGGAGGATTCTGCCCGGTTTACAGGATGCCAATTTGTTATATCAACCCACTCCCCATTCCTTCTTTCAATACAGGGAGCAAAGATTTATGACCTTGATGAAAATCCGGTTGATGTAAAAAGGTGGACAGAGCTTGAAAATGTCCGTATATATTATGATTTTTTTAAAGAGTTTGAAGACGAGTTTTAGAGGTGCTAAATCATTATACATAATAACTGGGACATATTTTAAAGAGTAATATGTTAAATGAAATGAAAGGAAATATAATGCTTGAAGTTAAATTTTACGATAATATAGACAATAATTTGTTAAAATTTGCAGTGGTTGTTGCAAAGCATAATGGGAAATGGGTTTACTGTAAGCACAAGGAAAGGGATACCTATGAGGTACCTGGCGGTCACAGAGAAAAAGGCGAAAAAATCATAGATACCGCAAAGAGGGAATTATTTGAAGAAACAGGGGCCGGAGAATTTGACTTGATACCAGTATGTGTTTATTCTGTAACCGGAAATACAGTAGTAAATGACAGCGGTGAAGAATCCTTCGGTATGTTGTATTACGCTGATATTAAAACCTTAAACGAACTTCCGGAATATGAGATAGAGAGAGTATATTTATTTGATGAATTACCGTCAAATTTAACATACCCTCTCATTCAGCCAATTTTAATAAAAAGGGTAGAAGAACAAGTGCTTAATAATAAGTTTTAATGTAAGATTATTTATTCTGGGGCTGATATTGAATTTAAAATCTGCCCCAGAGGTTAAAAGATATGGTACTCATTTTTCATATACAATCCGGATAAAGCGTTTTTTACCGATTTTCAATACGTCGCCTTCTTTGAGAACAGCATCAATGGTCTCAATCCTTTGCTGATTAATCTGAACTCCATTTTGCTGAACCATTCTCCTAAACTCCCCGTTACTTTTTATGAACCCCTTATTCACAAGAAGTGGAATGACTTCATCCAAACGGCCAGGGGATTTAATGGAAAGTTCAGGTATCTGATCTGGAGTTGCTTTTTTGCTGAAGGCTGTATCATAGTATTCCTTTGCTTGAACAACTTCCTGTTCTGTATGGTACAATCGAGTAATAACTTCTGCTAAGGAGTATTTGATATCTCGTGGATTTTTGCCTTCGGCCAGTTGCTGTCTGATTGTATCGATATGGTCAGGGTGTTCATCTGTTGCCAGTTCAAAGTATTTCAAAATCAGTTTATCTGGAATCTCCATGACTTTTTTGAACATAACTTCAGCAGGCTCATTGACACCAATATAATTTCCAATACTTTTGCTCATTTTTTCTATTCCGTCCAGTCCCTCCAGCAGAGGCATAAATATAGCGACTTGTTGAGGCTGGTTCATAGCTTTCTGTAAGTTCCGACCCATCAGAATATTGAAGGTTTGATCGGTGCCTCCCAATTCAATATCTGCTTTCAGTTCGACAGAATCATAGGCCTGCATCAGTGGATAAAAGAACTCATGAATGCCAATAGGTATGTTGTTGGTAAATCGGTTCTGAAAATCATCCCTCTCCATCATTCTAGCTACCGTGGTGGTAGAAGCCAGCCTAAGAACATCTTCAAAGTTTAGCTTGCTCAGCCATTCGCTGTTGTATCGGACAGTGGTCTTTTCCATATCCAGCACCTTGAATATTTGCTCAAAATATGTCTTGGAGTTCTCGCTAACTTGCTCATCAGTCAGAGCATTTCGCCCCTTTGATTTTCCTGATGGATCGCCAATTTTTCCGGTAAAATCACCTATGATAATAACCGCTTCATGCCCCAGATCCTGCATTTGTTTGATTTTGCGTAGCACAACTGCATGACCAATATGAATATCCGGTGCACTTGGGTCAAGACCAAGTTTGATAACTAAGGGGCAGTTGTTTTTGACGGATTCAGATAGCTTGCTTCGCAGTTCATCTTCATTTACAAGAACACTGACACCTTTTGTGATAATGCGCAATTGTTCGTCTACAGTCTTCATTTTCACCTCTCCTCAAATATGAAAAATTCATTTAATATAATCAAAGTCTACAAGATTAAAAAATAAAAAACCCTCATCCTTCTGAAATGAAGGACGAGGGTAATTTCCCGTGTTACCACCTTACGTTTACAGGTAATTTGCATTGCCTGCCTCATCGAGTACGCCATACATACATGGTTATACCCTGCGCACTATAACGTGTGCGAGAAAACGTCACAGCCTACTGAAAAACGTTCGGTGTGAAGCTCAAAGAGGTATTCATAACCGGTCTGCCACGCTCCTCTCATCATCCGGCAACTTTCTGTGTGCGGTGCGGGTTATTACTTTTTCTTATCATAGCTTTTATACTTTTAATCTTATATTCAGAAATACAGATATTAAACTGTAAAAAAATTATAAACTGTGAAAGAGTCGTTGTCAAGGATATATTGTAGGAATAATGATGATTAGTTCAAAGTGCATATTTTCTGAGTTTCCTTTGGAATGGACAGATAAGCTTCCGTTTTGTAGCTGGAATACACTTGGAATAATCGCCATATTGGTATTTGGATTAGGTAATTTTATATCAGCACTGTTTATTTTACATTCTAAAAGAATTTCAAAACAAGGGAATAGGAAAATTACTTTGCAGCAGTGCAATGCAGAAATTAAAAGAAAATAATTTATTTCCAATGATTATCTGGGTATTAGAAAAAAATAAACAGGCTCGCAAATTTTATGAGTTAATGGGTGGCGCAAAATCAAGGAAAGATATATTAATATAGGCCGACAGGAAATAAAGGAAGTAGCATATGGTTTTATGTAAAAAAATATATTTAAAACAATACTGCTATTTGGAACAGCTTAAAAATAACAAATAAACTTTACATATATTTAAATAACAGTTGTAGAAAAATAACCTGATATTTAAAATTGGTACACTGATAATAGCATTTTTCAATATATATATGGAAAAAGTTATTTTACAATGTTATACTGTGATTAACAGCCAAAACATGGAAGGTTAGTATTGATTGATATTATGAGGTAGATATGGATAATAAAGATATATGGAGAATTGGAATGGAACAGTCCGCAATAGATTTTAACTGCTCAGCAAGTGATTTTATAAAAAGAGGAAACACTGTTGTAATATCCGGACTAAATGATGGTGCTAAAAAGTGCTATAAAAAGCCAATGTTCTGTGATTTTGCATATTACGGTAATGGACTGGTTGCTTCTGTAGATGAGCAGATTAAAGAATTCATTACAAAATTTATTAATAAGAATTCAGGATTTAGAAGTTTTGACACACCACAATTGATTATTCTTAATAAGGAGTTTGAAAAATACGGTAAATGGGTTTGTCATATGGCGGAATTCTTTTTGCCGGACATAGAAAAACAAGTAACGATCAATGGCAATATTGATGTTAAAGTTTTATTGGAACAAGACATACCGGATTTGTACAATGATGACAGATTTCATATGGCATTGGGATATGGCAATGATATCAGTAAAAAGGATGTATTAGCTGTTACGGGCTATGTAGATGGAAATATAGCTGGTGTGGCAGGTGCAAGTAATGATTGTGATACTATGTGGCAAATAGGAATAGATGTGTT